>Ga0209955_1000119_pt1 | contig 31387 bp, 5 predicted proteins | sample SalPonA_A_H2O_MG_FD_185716 | JGI IMG/M metagenome (GOLD analysis project Ga0209955, IMG submission 185716) | Water microbial communities from South San Francisco under conditions of wetland restoration - Salt Pond MetaG R2A_A_H2O_MG (SPAdes)... | ecosystem: Environmental > Aquatic > Non-marine... | reverse complement strand
TAGTAATGAAGAAGAATTCAAAAGATTAATTCATAAACTAAAAGGTGCAATGGGGAACATGGGTATAGCAAGTATTTATGAAGTTTGTAAAGATATAGAAAAAACAAAGAAAAATGATAAATTAGTAGAAAAATTAATTCATGACATGAATACTTTAATTGAAAATATTAAAGAGTCCAAATTTAAACTTACAATTTAAGATAATACTTCAGCACTTAAAAAGTTATAAATATATATAATTCCAAACTATGCAACTATGGTGGAATTGGTAGACACCCGGGCTTGAGGGAACTTTCAAGAATGTGGTGTTATTTTAGATATGCGAATGTGGTGGAACGGTAGACACGATAGCTTGAGGGGCTATTGCCAGTATTGGTGTGAGGGTTCAAATCCCTCCATTCGCACCATTTAAGATTTAAACATACAACTTATTCTAATCATAATTTATCAATTGCACAAAATATCAGATCGAGACTTTTATGCTTCAAGTAAAGATGAAAAATACCAAGTAGAAACTCTTTATTTTCAACAGAATAAGAATTATTATATCTTAGAATTATCAGTACATTAGAGAAGTTGAAAGCTTAGTCACTATATTTTTAGTGAACATCTAAAAAGTAAAAGATAATTTTTTTATAGTTTTTATATCATTTATAAATGCATTTTTTCTAATGTTTGATATTTTCTTTTCAGCATAGTGTTGTAAGAAAAAGCAAAAAATTTTTGTTATTTTTTGTCCTGTTTTATATTTAATCATTTTTCTTAAAAAATCAACAATATATTTTGATGCATAATTTTCAAAAATATAATCCTCTAAACTAATAATTGACTTTACACTTCCATCTTGTCCTTGTCTTCCTGTTCTACCAAAAAGTTGCATGTCTACTCTCACTGATTCATGTCTTTGTGTAGATATTACATGAAGACCACCTATTTTTAAAACGTCTTCATCTACTATTATATCAGTACCACGCCCTGCCATATTTGTAGCAATTGTGATTTTAAATGCCCTTCCTGCATCTGAGATAATCTTAGCTTCATCTTCTTGAAAATTTGCATTTAGTAAAGTTGTATTAGTATATTCTTTGATTATTTTTTCATAAAGTAATTTACTATCTTCTATACTTCTAGTTCCTACAAGTACAGCTTTTCCTTTTTTTGCTTGAGATATTGCTTCTTTCGAAACCTCTTGCCATTTAATACTTTCTTTTTCACATATAATTTCTTCATTAAATATAACTTGTTTTTTTGAGTGTGTAGGTATTTTTACTGTTAGAGTTTCGTAAATAGACCACATTTCATTATGTATGTTATGTAAAGTTCCACTCATTCCTGATAAATCTTTGTAAAGTCTAAAGAAAAACTGGAAGCTCATCTTTTTATGTGTTTTTGTCATTAATGTTAACTTTACATTTTCTTTTATTTCAATGGCTTGATGTAAAGCCCCACCCCAACTTCTTCCTTCCATAAGTCTTCCTGTTTTTTCGTCTATAATTACAATTTCATCATTTTCAATAACATAATTAACATTCAATTCATAAAAGTACTTAGCAAGTAAAATCTGTTTTAGTAAATATTCACTTCTATTTTCAGATTGCCAGTTTTTAGGTATTTTGTAAATATGTTTTCTAAAATTCTCTTTTCCAATTTTTGTTAAATTAATCTCTTTATGTTTTTTTAATACCTTATAATCAATATCTTTTTTTAAGCTCTTTGATAATTCAAAAATAATTTGCAATGATTCATGAAAAAAAGCTTGTTCTTCTTGAGAAGCGATTATTAATGGAACTGTTGCTTCATCTGCTAAAACACTATCTGCTTCATCAATTATTACAGAAGACAAGCCTCTCATAACTTTTGAATTATCAGAAGATAGGTTAATTTTTTTTAACAATTTTTCAGTTGGATATTTATCAAAAATAGTTTCATCTTTATCTCTTAAATAATCTGCAAGAAGTTCTTTACTTGTAGAATAGACAATATTTTTATCATATATCTCTTTTCTTTGTGTAGGTTCAATTGTAGAAATTACAAAACCTACATCTAAATTACATAAAGCAAAGAGTTCTTGCATTTTTTGTGCATCTCTTTGTGCTAGATAATCATTTGATGTTACTACATGACAATTTCCACTTTGCCAAGCTTTATAAATTGCTCCCATTGCAGCTGTCAATGTTTTACCTTCTCCCGTGTGCATTTGAATTAGATATTTATTTATAAGTGCATGTACACCCATTAATTGTTCAACATAAGGACTGATTTTAAATACTCTTTTAACAGCTTGAGATATAACACCAACATATTTTACTTTTTGATCTTTTTTTCTTCTTATATCATGTGCTGTTATAATTAATATTTTTGAAAATTCTTCATTAGATAACTCATCTAAACTAGAAGAATAGTCATGTGAAGTACGAGCATCATCTTTAAGTTTAGACGATGAAATAAAAACTCTTTTAGTAAGTCCTTGTAATGTATGTACAAAGCTGTCAAAACCTTCATGTACTCTAAATTGTTTTTGCATAAATTTTCACCTAGATTTTATACCTTTTTTGGAGTAATTGATTTATTTTAATATAAATTTGTCGACCTAAAGAAGATTTCTCTAACTCAACTTTTAAAACACCCGTACGACCCTCTTTGATTATATGTTTGTCTTTTTCATTTAAAATAAAAGTTCCACTTATTTCAAAGAAAAACTCAGTAGTTTTTTTACCATCACTATCTTCAGATGATACAGAAATGTCCCCACCACCAAACCAACCAAGTGCAGCTGATGGTAATTGATTTCTAGCAAAAGGAATAAGTCTTACATTTTCTAAATAGAATTCTTTTTCACCTTGACCAAAAAATTTAACACTTGCTGTTAATTGTTTATCTTTATCAAATAATTCATAGGCTTCTTCCTGATTAATAACTGCAAAAAAGTTTAAGTCTTTACTTTTTACAATAGTACCTATTTCTGATTGTTTTTTAAGCCAAGTATATACAAGACTATCAATTCTATTACTTACAAAAGTCCCTGAATCTTGAGCTTTTATTTTTAGTAAATCTTGTTTATTTAGTAAATAATCAAGCTTTTCTTTTAATACATTCTTTTTTTCATTTAATGCTTTTAGATTAATACTAGACTGAGAAAGAAACTTTTGTTTTACTATTTCAATTTGTTTTAATGAATGGTTTAAAGATGCAATATCATACTCCAAATCTTTGTTCTTTAAAATAGCAATTATTTGACCTTTTTTTACATAGTCTCCATTTTTTATTAAAACCTTTTCAACCAAGCCTTCTGTTTTTGCATAAACAATTACTGAATCTTTTGATTCAATTACTCCTGGTGCTTTTATACTATTTGAAATAGGTATATAAAATATAGAAATTATAACTATTGAAAATATTACACTAGATATTAAAAGTGCACGACCTCTAGTTTTATATAGTTTTGGTGAGTTTATTAAATACTGAATAAATTTTTTTAAAGGTGTAAATACCCACATAAAAAATGTCAAAATAGCCATAATAATACCAACTATTAATAATTGATCAGCTACATAAATTATAATACCTAAAGCAATAATAATACGATATAAATAACTAACAACGGCGTAAGTAAATAACCAAAAAGATTCTCTTTTCGAGCCTGATGGATTTTGTGAAGTCTCTACTTTAAATATATATTTTTCAAAAAGATAATAAAAATATTCTTTAGATTTCTGAAATAAATTTGGTATTTCTAAATAATCTGATAGCATATAATAAGCATCAAATCTTAACAAAGGGTTTCCGTTAAATAATAAACTTGAAACTGAACCTATTATCATTATATTAAAACTAATTGAGTTAATAATCCCATCACCTGTGTTTGCCCAAATAATTGTGGCAATGGCTGCAAAAAACAAGTCTGACATCATTCCTGCGAAACTAACTATAACTTTTTGATATTTATCTTTGAAAAACCATGAGTGTGTTGCATCCATATAAGGCAAAGGTGTTAAAACTAAAAACATTATTCCTAAAGTATTTACAGAACCACCAAACTTTTTTATCATACCTGAGTGTGCTAATTCATGAAAAAGTTTCATTAAAGCTAAAGAGATATAAAGTAAAATCAAATTCGAAGGAGCAAGCATTCCTTGTGCTTGATCAAAAATAGTTTCAATATTATCAATAACTGCTTTTAGTCCTAATAAACAAACAATTAACCAAACTACTAAACCAAATTTACTAAAAATAATATCATTAATATTTTTAGCTTTATCCAAAAGAGAATTTGGATTTAATAAGGGTACTTTAAAGAATAAAAAAGAGTACAATTTTCCTTTGTGTTCTTTATATTTTTTTTCCTTATGTCTCTCAAAAATAAAATCATTCTCAGCTAAATTCTTAAAATAGAGAAGATTATGAGAATGTAAAGAAGATACCAGTTCTATTATTTCATTTTGAGATGGTGCATTTTTTGAATCTTCTTCAATTATTTCATCAATCACTTCTTGAACTGTTTTATCTAAAGTTAATCTAGAAACAAAAAAATAAGCTTCTTTTGTAAGTTTAAAATATTTATTATTGTAAGGCTCTTTTATTACAAATAATTCTTCATCTCTAAATTTTTGTTTTTGTACTGAAACACTATTTAAAAGAGAAATTCTAAGGTTTGATATTTTATGCCAAGAATCACTAAATACATTTTCATTAGTCAAAGTCTACCACCAAATATAAATTCTAAAGAAATCAACTAATCTATGTGTTGCGACCCAAAATAGTGTTCTTTCACCTGCATCAAGTTTTGCAATACCACTCATACCAGGTCTCCACCATGATTGTTGTTCATCATTTATAAAAGCTTTTACAACAAAAATATTTCCTTCATCTTTATCTACTTCTGCAATTGGTATAATCTTATCAACTGTGATTGTATATACTTTTCCGGGACGACTAAGAAAAATAAATTTTCCAGTGGACATAATATTATCAATATCTCTTTCGTTTACTTTTATTTTTAAGTACATAGAACCTAGTTTTGCAATTTTTAATATTACATCACCTTTATTAATAGGAGCTCCTAATAGTTTTGTTTTGTCACCTTCTACTATTATTCCATCATAAGGGGCTTTAATTTTAGATTGAGATATATAATAATTAACTCTTTCTAAAGCTATTTTTGTTTCATTTCTTTTTGAAAGTGCAATCTTCATATCGGCTAAAGCATATGTAGCTCTAGCTTTTTCTGCTTCTTGAGTATATTTAATTATATTTGATTTACTTTCATTTGCTTTTAGTTTTAATTCATTTGTGTTTAGTTCTATTAATAGTTGATCTTTTAAAACATCATCACCTTCACTAAACTTTACATCATCAATCATACCTTCATATGGAGCTGAAATATAAGTAACATTATCTGTTTCAATGGTAGATATACCATCTATTTTATAATCAACTTTAATAATAAAAGAGGCAATTAATAAAATTAGTAAAGATGCCACTACAAATTTTAATCCTGTATATTTTACAGAGAATGTATTTTCAATAAATCGTACAAATTTTCTAGCAATTTTCTTATGAATAAACTCATCATTTTGTTGTAAATTTATTATCCATGGAGATATTTGATTTACAATTAATTTTAGTAGATCAATATCATGTGAAGATAATTCATCATCAATCATTTCACATACTAAAACACCACAAATTTCATCTTTATGATGTATTGGTATTGAGACTAATTGAGTTATATTTTTATGAATAAAATACTCTTTAGATTCATATAAAGCTAAAGATATATCTTCATTAGGATAAACTAAAGTTTCATTTTGTAAAGCAACTTCTTCAAAAAGCTCTTCTAGCAAAGAGATTGTATCACTGTTTTTTTCAAAACTTTCTATTGAACTTACCGCTTTTGTTTTAATTTTTTTTGTTTCAATCCAACCTATACTAACTTGTGAGCAGTGAAATCGAAATGATAATTCATTAACAAGTGTTAATAAAGCTAATTTAAAATTATCTTTATGAATTATTATATTAAATAACTCTAAAGGGTTTTTTGTAGAACTTAAACTTGTATTTACGTTTTCTAAAGTATCTATTTGATTTTTTGTTTCTTGATTTTTTAAAAAATATAAATATGGTGTGTCGTTTATAAGCTGAGTTCTTACAAGCATTTCATTAAATTGACTTTGTGAAGATTTGTCTAAAAGTAAAGCTATTAAACTATCTTGTTTATAATTTTTGAAAACAAAAATATAAGGAGAATCTAAATTTGCATTATTTTCATCATATCTTTCATAAGCAAAATTATTTTCCAAAGCTTTTAAAGCAAGATTTTTTGCATTTTGAATAAAATTATCACTTGGCTTATTGTAAGATAATTTGTGTTCTATATCATCTTTACTTTTAAATAATAAAATAGAACATTCAGATTTACAAAGAAAAGAGCATGCTTCTAAATAAAGTTTAAAAAACTCTTTTTCATCAATTTGGCTATTTTTTAATATTTTGAATTCATTTAAAATATCTATAGCAGAACTGTTACTATTCAAGAACTTCCTTCACATCATTGAATTTTTCTTCAGGATTAAATATTACTCTTGCAATAACACCTGGAGTAATTCTAGGAACTGTATTTTTAAACAATACTCTAACCTTTACTAATGCACTTGTACTTTCAGCTAAAGGTGCAATATATGAAACTATTGCATCTTTTGAAATAGTGTTATTGTTTGTAAATACTTTAACCTTGCTATTTAATTTTATATTTCTAGCTATAGGTTCTTCTATATTTAATTCAACATAACAATTATCAACATCAATTATAGTAAGAGCAATTTCACCAATTTTAGCCCACTCGCCCTCTTCATAATTTAAGTTTGTAATTACACCATTTATTGGTGAGTTTAATTTGTATCTATTTAATACTTCTTTAGAAATTTTGTATTCAACATTCTCTTGATTTTTTTTTGATTTATGAGAATCTACTTTTCCTTTAAGATTTAAATATTGCATTTGAAGATTACTTAGTTCATCTTTACTAACAGAAGCACTTTTTTCATAAAGTTCTTTAGTTGAAGACAATAATGACTCTATAATTTCAAGATTTTGCTTATTAGCAGAGTATTCAGAATTATCATCTAAAATCTCTTTTCTTCTTTCTACTTCTAAAGCTTGTAATTCATCGTCAAGTTTTAAGATGACAGCATCTTTTTTTATAACATCGCCATCTTTAACATAAATCTTTGAAATAATTCCATCTAGTGGAAAACTTAAATTTATTTCTTGCTTACTATATACAATTCCTTGATGTTCTGAAGATGCATATAAAAAATTACATAATATTGCAATACAAATTAATTTTTTCATTTATTATTTTTAAAAACCTCAGAAATATTTATTTGATTTGATACACTTAAAGAATTTAAATCTTTCAAATTTATATCATATTTATTTAAAAGATTCCCTATAGCGATTTCTAATAATGCTTCAGATGTTTTCCAATTAATTATGCTACTTAAATACTTTCTTTGGAAATTCATATACTCTTCTTCTTTTTCAAACATTAATTTTGAATTGATTTTACCCATTAGTAACTTGTTTTGATCAACATTTAAAAGCTTTTTTTTAATTGCTAAACCCTCTCTATATAATTTGTATTGTTTTTTAGAACTTCTCAAATTATCAATTTTTGTGTTGATTGAATTTATCAAATTATTTTCCAAAGCATTTAGGTTTACTTTTGCTTCTTGAAGTTTTAAATGTGCCATTCTTAAACTACTTTTTGCTTGTGAATTTAATAATGGTTTAGAGAACTGAACTCCAAATGACCAACTTGTAAACTCAGGACCAAAAGCTTGATCATAAGAGTCACTTCTATTATTTTGTAGTGATGTTCTCTCAATTGTTCCTATAATATTTAACTGTGGTAAAGATTGATTTTTAGAATATTTTTTTTGTAAAGCTTCTTTTTTAATATTGCTTTTTGCACTTAAATATTCAGGCCAATTTTCAAAAGCTAAATTTAAATACTCATCAAAACCAAGTAAGTTTGATGCATCATTTTCAGGTTCATCTGCAATTATGAATTCAAATTTATCATTAGGATTATATGGCAAATTTAATAGTGTTAATAACTGATTTTGAGCTTCATTGAACTTATTTTTTGCATTTTCATATTCACTCATTCTAATAGTCATTGCGCTTTTTGCTTCTAAAACTTCTGTTTGTGCAACTTTTCCATTTTTAGCTCTAAACTCTAAATCTTTTAAAGATTTTTGAGCTAAAGATATAGACTTTTTCCAACTTTGATATATTTTTTGAGCTCCGTAAAGTCTCCAATACATTTGAATGGTTAAACCTTGAAGCTCCATTAGTTTCTGTTTATATTCATTTTCACTAATTTGTCTTTCAAATTTTGAAAGTGCTATTTTAGCTTCTGTTATGTCCTGTCCAGCATCTTTTAATAAAGGCTGTTCTAAACTAAGTTCTACACTACTATCATACTCTTTTTCATAATCTTTATTTTGATCAATTAATGAACTTTCTTTTTTGTTATTAGTATATAAAAAAGACCACTTCGCACCTGTTGGTAACAGGCCACTTACACCTACATCAAAATAATCAACTCTATCTTGGTATGTTTCTTGAAATCTTATTAATTCATTTTCAACACTATTTGGAACATTTGTAGATTGTCTTGTAAAATTAGAATTTATAATCGGATCATAAATTCCTTTTTCATACTCTACTTGCTCTTGTGCTATTGATGTTTGTAAATGCTGCTTTACAATCTCACCATTTCTTTTAACTACTTCTTTTACAAGACTATTTAGTCTTAGTTCAATACTATCTTCACTATTATGTAATGCATTGGCATTTAATGATGTTAATAAAATTATTGATGTAAATATTGTCTTTTTTATCATTTTTAGTCTTCCTTTTCTTAAATCGCAATATTTTCTATCCAATATTCAAATGGAACCATGGTATTGTTTTCTTGAATTATTGACTGATCAAATGTTAAACCACCAAACTCTGGCATTGAAGCTAATGGATTTAATGATTTTTCTGAAACATAAGTATTAATAAATGTCTCTTCTTCATCCTCTTCATTTTCTGTATACCCACTAATTAATTCATCTGCACCTAATGAAATAAATGTGTCATATAAAGAACTTGAGATTCTTAATATGTCATTACTTTCTATCATTGGTAAAGAGAAACTTAATGATCCATCTAAAGTTGAAGCTAAACTTTGTTTAGTAACCATATAATAAGTTCTTTGCATTAAGTATCTTAATAATTCATAATCTGTATAAACTAAATTAACATCTCCAACATCATATGCAGTGTCTGAATAAGGACTAATATCAGTTGTAATAGGAACAAATACTCCTAAGTTTACAAACTGCGTCCATGTGTCTTTATTTTCAATTAGTTTTCCATAAACAACATTTTGAACTATTAATTCAAATTTTCCATCTTTTGTTACATAAGAACCTAAAGATACTGTTTTTGCTTTTGTTTCAATAGCTTGCTCTAAAATAAAGTCATCTTCACTTGAAATACCATGTCCTACAAGTCTTAAATGATTTGCAGTAATATTTAATGAATGATCATAATCTGCATCACTAAAATTACCACTTCCTGCTACTATAATTGTAACTTCTGCATTTGCTGCATTTATAGTTCCAATTTCTAGAGAGTCTATATCTTCAACTACAAAACTTCCTGCATTTAAAATTGAACCATTTAATATTTGAACATCTAAATCAATATCAGCACCATTTGTTCCACCAATATTATTAGCAGCATTTAGGTTTGCAATTTGTGCAATTATATTTACATCTTCTGTTGAAGAGGCATCTAAAATTGAATCACCTGCATTAATACTTACTGTTTGATTAGCAGCTTTAATAGTTTTTATTCCAATATTATTTAAAGCATCTATGTAAACATTTCCACTTAAAGTATTTACTAAATCAATAGTTTCTACATCTAAATCTATATCTTCACTTACTGTTCCAAAGCCTGTGTTTGTTGTTACTATTAAATCTTTTGAAGTGATATTTGCATCTTCATTTGATGAAGTATCAAAAATTGAACCGTTTACATCTAATGTCACACTATTAAATACGTCAATTGTTTTTACATTTAAAGACTTTTCATTTAAAACGTACATATCTTCTGTTTTTGCATTTGCATAATCTAGTGTTGTTATATTTAAGTTTAATTCATCACTTGATGTTCCTATTGAATCATTTGCAATTATTGTTAAATTATTAGTTTTAATATTTGCTTCTTCACTAGTTTTCGTATCGAAAATTGAACCATTTACATCTAATGTTAAATTATTTAATGCTTCTATTGTTTGTAGATTTAATGAACCATCTACCTCTAACGTTACACTATCAAATGCATTAATATTTTCTAAGTTTAATGCTTTGTCATTTGAAAGATACATATCAGATGTAGTGCTTTTTACAGATGTTATAGTTGTAACACTTAAATCTAAGTCATCTTCAACTGTTCCTATTGAATCATTTGCAATTATTGTTAAAGTATCAGATTCTATATTTGCTTCTTCATCATTACTTCCATCTAAAATTGAAGAACCTGCATTTACATAGATATTTTGATCATCTGCTTTTAAAGAATTGATTTCTAAATCATCTAATTCATCTATATAAATACCACCGCTTACTTTATTTGTTATTGTTACATTTTCTACTTCTAAATCTATATCTTCACTTGCTGTTCCAAAGCCAAAATTAGATTCTACAGTTAAATTATCAACTTTTATATTTGCATCTTCACTTGCTGTAATATCACTAATCATTCCTAAAGTTGCTTCTAATAAAACCTCTCCATTAGTTGTTAGGTAAGATAGTGCAATATTATTGTTTGCTGTGTATGAAACATCTCCTGTACTATTTGCAAGACTTGTTGTTGTAGTATCAGCCATGATAATATTAGAACTTAAAGAAGTTACATTAATATCTCCATTTATTCCTAATAAGTCTGCATTTTGCACTACTTCATTTTCTACCTCAACGATAATATTTCCATTATCATTACTTACATCATAGTTTTGAGTATATGAACCACTAGCTTTAATATCTAAATCACCATTTTGTGTATAGATAGCACCATTTACTAAAATGTTTTTAGCATCTAGTATTATTCCACCAACAGCTGCACTATTTGTAAGTGAATTTAAGATATTTAAATCTCCAGTTGTGATTAAGTTAAACTCTTCACTATTTGAAGATAATGTAATTGCTTCTAGATTAATATCATCTACTTCATTTATAATAACTTTTCCACTTAAAGTATTACTTAACTCTAATGTATCAATAGCTGTATCTAAGTCTATTCCACTTCCTGCACTTACATCTAAACTTGTAGTTTCAATATTGTTTCCAATTGTTAAATTATCACTTATAACTGCTTGTGAACTTAATACAATGATATTTTGAGAAACTAACTTACTTAAAGCCATGTTACCATTTGTATTTATTGTTATATATCCATCATTTTCTGAAGTTGTTAAAACAACACCATCATTCATACTAAAATTACCATCAATTTCAATATTAACACTAGCAGTGCTTGTAATGTCTTCAGTTAAAATCATATTAGAGTTTGATTCTAAAGTAATATCAGCATCATTATCCATATTTTCAATATTTACATCACTTACGAAGTTAATATCAATACTTCCTTGTGTTAAATCTACATCTATATTTGTAGTATCAACACTTGCCATTGTAACACCAGCTTTTGAAGTTATATCTAAGTTTGTAGAACTTATTGTTCCACTATCTTGTGAAACACTTCCTGTTGATGTATAAATAGCTATATCACCAGCTGCACTTACGCTATCATCAATTAAAAGTGTATCATATGTATCAAAAATCATATTTTCAGTAGTTGTAAGCTCTTCATTTACAGTGATGTTATTTGCATAGAATGCTACGCTATCATCAAAATCAAAGTCATAAACTTTTATATTGTTTGTTGTGTCTTCAGCATGAGTTGAAACAATATCAATTTTTCCAAATACTATTTGAGTAAAGCCATCAGAAATATTACTTAATTCTGTTGCTGTTAAATCTAAGTTTGCACTTGAATTATTTGTTGTAGCAACATTCATTCCTAAAGTATCACTAGTAGTTTTAAATGTTAAAGTACCATCACCATCAAAAGTATCTGCTATATCAATCTCATTTGCTTGAACTGTAATATCACCACTTGTAACATTAACAACTCCATTAAAGATAACATTTGTAGCACCTAAAATACTTAAATCACCATTTGTAATAGTTACATCTTTTTCAAATGTAACAGTACCAGTAGCGTTTATAATAAAGTCACCATCTAAAGTAACAGCTTCATTAAATGTGATATTTTCAGCACTTACATTTAACTCTTCTAAGTAATCTGTTTGAAGATAAGTTGTCCCTGAAGAATCTTTATCATAAGGATCTGCTCCAATTTCTGCATTTATAGTAATATCATCACTTGCAATTAAAGTAAGTTTATCATCACCTGTAGCACTATCTCCATTTATTGCAGTTTCTACATCTGTAGTATCATCAATTATGATATCTCCATTTGTAACTGTAATACTTTGATCACCTGTAACTTGAATAGAATCACTTAAATAATAGTCATCTCCATAAGTTTGAGATGCTGATATAGCTGTTGTATGTCCTGAACCCATTCCTGTAAATGAGCTTGTACTAATAATAGTATCACTTACAACTGTATGACCATCTTCTCCATTGTTTATAATAATAATAGGAGCATTAAATAAAATCTCAGTATTTGAAGTATCATCTGTATCTCCCATTTTTACAGTATAGCTTCCACCCTCTGCTCCAAATGTGATACTTGCAACTTGCTCAATTTTTTCAATCTCACCTTGATCAACATATAAATCATCAGCAGAAATTTCATCGTTAACTGAAGTTCCTAACATTAAGCTTGCGCTTACGTCTGTTGGTGCAAATACTAGTTTTCCACCATTACTTTTGATTGTTTTAGTAATATCAACATCTTTAGTAATAATAGTAATATCACCACCTTTTGCATCAATTTCTTCACTAATCGTTTGAACTCCTGAGAAGTTTTGAAGTGTAATTGATGTTTGAGCTGTATCATCACCTTTGATTTCTTTAATTTTAATCTCTTTAAGTGCTGCAACTGATACGTCATTTTTATTATTACTAACAGCTGACATTGCTTTTGCATCAATTATTATTGCACCTTCTTTAGTAGTGTTAGAACCAATTTGTTCATATGCTTTTAATATAACATCACCAGCACTTGAACTTAAAATAATACCACTATCAATAAGTGTTGTCTCAGCAGTAGTAATTGAACTTGTACTATATTTAGCCACTTCTAAATCTGCTAAAACAGTAACATTTGTATCTATTGATGTAGTTGTTGTTTCATCATTTGTTTCATTTACTATTTTACCTTTTGTAGCTGTTAATTCTATATTTCCAGTTCCTGTTGTGTAAATACTGTTATGTAAAATAATATCTTTTGAAGAGTCTAAAACTATATCTGCATTTTGCGTTTTTATTTTTCCATTTACTTCTATATCATCAGCACTTACAGCAATATCACCATCTTCACCAATAACTTCTTCAATATCAACTTTTCCACCAGCACTTAAAGTAATATTCCCTTCTTTATCATCAATAGTTAAAACAAGATCATCTTTTTCATTGATATGAATATCTCCATTACCATTAGTAATATTAAGCTCACTTACATCAATAAAAATATCAGCTTTTTCGTCATCACTAATATCTTCTTCAACATCAAGTGTTACTTTAGAATTTGTTGCAACTATATCAAACTCTTCATCATTATCAAACTCTAATTTACCATCAGTTTTGATTACAACATCACCACTTCCTACAGTAATACTTCCTTTAATAACAATATCATCTCCACTATCAAAAATAACATCATTGTCATTTGTTACAAGGATATTATCTTCAAGAACAAGTTTTCCACCTGTATGAATTTCTACTTTTGAATCAGGGTTTTCTTGAGTAATGTTTTTGATAATAATATTGTCTTTTTCATAAATTACAACATCACCTTCAACTTCTATATCAAGTTCATCAATATCAACAGTAGTAGTCGAAGTTCCTAAAGTTATTTCACCTTTTGTAATAATATTTAGTTTTATTCCTTCTTGAATTTCTTTAATTATTACATCACCTTCTGCGATGATATTTATCTCTTTTGCTGACCCTTCAATTTTATCAATTGTAATATTTCCAGTTCCTGTAATATCTACAGTAGCTGTACTTGTTGAAGGAACTTTTATTTTAGTAATTACTACATCACCTGTTTGCTCAATTTTCACATCACCAGGACCTGAACTTGTATCAATTAGAGGTATTTTAGATACTGTTGTTTTTATGTCAACTTCATCTGCTGTTACACTAAGTTCTTCTGCAATAATTTCTTTATTTATTTCAAGTTTTTTTGTTTTAAGTACAACATCTCCTGTTGTTTTAATATCACCTTTGATTATAAGTTCATTACCACCTTCTAGTGTTGCATCTTTATCTCCATCAACATCAACTTCAATAGTAAGTATTTTAGAAACTTCAATTGAAATATCTTTGTCTCCTTGACCATTTGGGAACTTTTTAAGTGTATAACTTGGAGTAGTTGGTTTAAAGTTTTCTATGTCAACAGGTGTTATAGTCGTACTTCGTTTTATCGTAGCACCAGTATTTGTTTCTAACTTGTAACTACTACTTGATGATGTACTACCATATAGTGATAAACTTTTAGTATAAATATCTGTAGTGCCATCATTATAACTATCATCATATATATACTTACCTGATTCTAATCTAACTGATGCTGTTTTATCTTGTTGATTTTGTTTACTTGATGTTTCTATATATCCAACTTTTAAATATTGTCCATAAGTTTTTAAAGAAACATTACTTCCAGCAGTTGCAACCCAAGTAGCTATCATATTATCACCACTTGTAATATTTATGTGTCCTAAAGTTGCAGTTGCATTTGTTATAGTTAACTCATCCGCTTCTTTTACAGTAATATTTCCTTCTGTAAGTGATTGAACTGTTAAAGTATTTACCATAGTATTTAAAGTAACATATCCTTTAGATACAGCATTTAGATTATCAGCTGCATAAAGAGAATTACCATCAGTATATATATATTTTTCAGAAGTTAGATTAATGTCACCATCTGCTAATAAAGTAGCACCATAAGCTGTAATTCTTTTATTATCTCCTGAAGCTACTAGGTTTATATCATTTCCTGCTTCTATTTTACCTACTAAACTAATATCTTGATCTGAATAATTAACAAAAATATCATTTCCTGCTTCTATCTCATGATTTTGAGCACTAATTCCTCTATTTTGTAAGACAATATCACCCTCTGCTTGAACTATAAAGTTATCAATTCTTCCGTCACTATCACCTGATTTAACTGAAATTTCACCATTTACTATTACATCTGCATTTGTAGATATTAACTCTAATTTATCCTTTGCTGTTAATGTTTGACCATCTTTTAAAGTATAACTAGAACCTGTTTGTATAATAATAGTATCAGCACTTAAACTATTAGGTAAGTTTTGTGAGTAATCGACAACACTTGTAGTTCCAACATCATTTGTAAGAGTATAAGCTTGAGAACCTTCATATCCAAACTGGAATTGCTCTCCTGCTCTATACTCAACATAACCACTTGCATCAAAGAATTGATATGAACTAATTGTTCCATTTACAGCACTTAAACCTATACCATATGAATAATCCATATTAGTTCCATTAGTAGGTTTTGTAATAACTATATCATCGTTTTGACTAACTAATCTTATAATATCACCTGATACTAAAGAACTTTCATTAATATCAATTATTCCTGAACTTTCAATTGTTACTGTGTCTTGGTTTGCTTTATTAGTTGAAATATTTCCTACTTTTAAAATATTTGCTATTTCACCAAAGCCATTGATATCTGTGATTGTAATATCTGATGAAGTACTTGTGATGTTTTCTAATTTATTAACAGCAACAACACTTTCAATACCAGTAATAGCACTTATACTTAAGTAATCTGCTACTATATTTACACTATTTGTAGCTTCAAGTGAACTTACATTTCCTTGTGAGCTTAAAACAATATCCCCTAATGATGTAAAAAATGATGTACTAGTAGTTTCATCATCTAACTCTAACTCTAAACCTAAACTATCAAACTGCTCTTTGTCATTTACAAATCTTCCTGCACTAATATATCCTAAGATAATATCAGAGCTTGAAGTTATACTTATATTACTTGCTTCTTCATTTGCTTGTATTTGTACATCTAAAGCTGTAATTGTTTCATCATTTACAATATCTAGAGTTCCTTTTGCTACTTTAATATCTTTTAAAGTTAAAGCTTTTGAAGCATCTTGTGTAAACTCTACATTTCCTGCTAATCTTGTTGTTGCACTAAAGCTGTTTACAGATGTTTTGTTTAAAATACTTATACTATTTTTAGCAAATACACTTAATTCATCAGCACTAATATCTGCATTTGTAAAATCAATTGCATCAACAGAGTTAAGTGTAATATCACCTAGAGTTCCTAAAGCTATATTTTCAACTAAAATGTCTCCAACATAAGTAGTAACACTTAAATCATTTGATTCAGTAGTTCCTAAAGTTTTGGCATCTTTTATTGTAACTTCACCAAATGAAGTTATGTTTATATCTCCATTTGTAGCACTTATGCTTGTAAGTTCAATAGCTTTTGTACTTGTAAGGTTTATATTTCCTTTTGCTGTAGTGCTTGCATTTATACTATTAACTGTAAGATTTAAAGTCATTGCTGCTTTTGAACTTGCTGTTAAATCATCTGCTTTTAATTGAGCACTTTGTGAAATACTTCCATTTATAGCAGACAAGTTTATAGTTGTAGCTTCAAAGCTTGCATCACTTAAATCCATATTATCATTTGATGCTAGTAACGTAATAGTAGTATTAGCTTTTACATTTGCTAAAATTGTTGCGTCTAAATTTTCACCTGCTTTTACATCTATACTATTAGCTGTGATTTTTCCATCTAATAAAACATCATTTGAAGCTTCTACATCAAATGTCGTAGTTGAGTTTAAATCTCCTGCTAATGAAGCATTTTCATTTGATACTATACTTATTTCATTTGCATTTACTTTAGCAGAACTAGCTAAAGTAGTACTCTCACCACTATTTAAAACTATACTATTTACAGCACTTAAAATAGATGTTGACTCTAAATCAGCACCTAGGGCAACTGTACCTTGTACTGTTATTGAGCTTTCTGAATTTATTGTTAAATCATTTGAAGCTTCAATCCATGAGCTTATATTTACATCTTTTTGTGCATTTATTACAATGTTTTTTGCACTTAGCATTTTTGAGTCATATGCACTTGATGTTTTTGCTTCTTGAGTTAATTCACTTCGCTCTTTATATGTTTGTGTTTCAGTTCCCATTTGAGCTACTTCATTCCAAACTGTTTGAGTATCAAAATCTACAACTTTAACTTTTTTTGTTTTTGTTTCAGTTAATGGTTTATCTTTTGTAACATCTTCTGATTGGTAAACAAGTGTATATTCGAATCTTACTCTTTGATCATAAATTGCTGAACTTTTTGATGTCCATTCAAATTCGTAATCTCTATATTTTCCCCAAATATTTGCTTTAGCTTGATCTCCACCATCACCAACTTCATCATTCCAAGTATTAATCTTCATAACACCCATTGTATCATGATACCAATCAGCTAAATCATCAAAACTTGGCATACTACCAGTTGTAATTCTATGATCACCATTATCTGAACCTTGTCCATCAAGAATAAGCATTGCAACACCCCAGACATTTCTATCTTTTATTACATCACTCCAATTTTCTGGTGGAGGAAGTCCATTTACTGACTTATTTGTAAATTTTGTTGTGTAAGATAAATTATCGGGGTCACCTGTCAATGAGTCCCACCATATATTCTCATCATAGCTGTTCACGTTGTCATTATCTGAAAATCCCACTACAAATAGTTGCCAATCATTCACATTATAATATCCAATAATATCATATGATGAGGTATTTGTTGCTAATGTATCAATAAAATCTTCTCTTGCATAAATCTGAGCTTTATCTTCCAAATCTAATTTATCATTACTACTTATTTCATAAGCAGTTTTATTAGACTCCCAATCAGGTGTATAATCAATGACAATATCTCCCGAGTTACCTACAATATCAAATATTCTATCACCAGTTCCACTTTTGTAAGTTACATTCCATTCTAGTGTACTTTTAAAAGATTGATCTTTATAGTCATAGTAAACATTTGCTTCATCATGATAATATCCTACTCTTTCTCCATCTGCTCCTGTTGGGTCAGATTTCCAAGTTCCATTATTATAACCATTTGCTGAAGTATCACCATCTAAGTATCGAGCATTTCCAGCACCTACAACTTTTAGTACTTCTTCAGCAGCACCTGCTGGCATAAGGATCATTTTGTCTCTTAAACCTTCTACATCAATAGATTGCCATACTTTTGTATCGTTGTACCAAGTAGGTCTCATATCTTTACTACTTGGACCAAGATCATCAGTTTTAAATAAAGTAACATAATTATAATTTCCATTCATAGAAGTATAAGAAAAGTCATAAGCTCTTTGATATTTTTTTGTTTCTAGTACAAGATCTTTTTGAGCATCTGTTAACTCTGAAAATGTAGCACCATCTTCTGGTGCTGCAAGACCATTTCTAGCCCATTGAATTGTGCTGTTGTAGTAATCATGACCTTCAACAAAATACTCTTTAAATGTTTTGTAATATGAACTATAATAACCAGTTTGTATAAGACTAATTTGCATCTCAATATGCTGATCACCTACAACAACTTCAACAGTTCCTATCTGCTCTGTATAAACTGACTCTTCAAAAGTAATAACCTCAACATCAATTGTTCCACCATCAACTTGTTTATATCCTGTAATAACTTCAACATCTACTGTTTTAGTTGTAACAATAGGAAGTACTAAAGTTATAGCATCTCCTACACTTGCACTTGCATTTAAGTTTACTTCACCACCTGCGTTTATAGTGAAATTATTTGTAGCTTCTATAATTGAACTTTCTAGAATTGATACATTTCCACTTGAAAGATTATCTTTATTTACCTTTTTATTTTGTGTTTCTATATCATCCATGCTCCAAGTATTTTGAATACCAGAATTTAGAATTATATCATTTGAAGTAAGTTCATTTTTTATCTCAATTGATTTTCTAGCACTTAAATAAGCTATTGCATCTGCTGCTTTTGTTTGAACTGTTCCTGATAGTTTTAAATCATTTGCATATAAATGAACTAATTTATCAGCATTAATTAAAGAACCTAAATCAGCAAATATTCTATCTTGGGCATCTAATCTAACAGTAGAATCACTATGACTTGCATACACTCTACCTGGATAAAGTACATTTATATTTAAAGCTTTTAAATTAATACTATCTTTAGCATCAACACTTCCTTGAATATTAATGTCACCCTTTGTAGAAACGATATCTATACTTTGTACATTAGCTTGGATTTCATTATCAATAGCACTTGACTCACCTAAAACACCGCCTATGTATACATTATCAGTTGAGTTTAAGCTTATATTTCCATTTACAGCTGTTGTAGTTACACTAGCATCTTCATTTAAGTAAATTCCAGTTTTTTGGCTATGTGTTCCACCTTTTAAGTTTATAGTATTTGTTGCTTTTATTAAGTTTGATACATAAATAAGTGAATTAGAGTTTATAGTAATATCACCATTTTCACTTAAGGCTTGAACTATACCATTTTGCTGTACTTCACCAATTGAATTGATTATAATATCTGAGTTTAATGATTCAACAACACTTAAGCTTGATAATACAAGACCTAAACCATCATCATGTGTACCTGTTTGAATATTCACTAAACCAGATGAAATAATTTTTCCACCTCTATCAACTAAGTTAAACTCTTCATCTAATCCTTTTGTACCTAAAGAAAGTATAGTATCACTTGTGATATTTATAGTTGAATTAGCTTCTAAAGCTTCAATAGCTCCACCTAAAATCATACTTTGTGCCGAAATATCTATAGTACTTTGCTCTTTTGCAGTTTGTAAAATAGCATCTGAACCTATATATAATAATTTTCCAGATTTGATTTCTAGTTTTTTATCAGCACTAATTGTAACTGCATTTACACTTTTAATTCCATCTTGTGGATTTGTAGTACCTATTGAGAAGTTTCCACCTGCTTTTAATGTTATTTTTTGGTTTTCTTTTGCTAATAAATTCATATTATAAATAGATATAGAACCTTTTGTATCAACAATAAATGAACCTGCTAAATCAAAATCACCATGTAAATCAACATCGCCTGATGTTTTAATCTCTACTTCATAATCACTTAAAGACTCAGTTGCTTTAGTACTTTTTATAACACCAGCTAAATCTACATTTTCTCCTGACATTACTAAAGAAGCACCTGTACTAATTCTTCCTGAAGTTTTTTCTAATGTTAAAGTTCCTGTTTGAGAACTTAAATCTATTAATTTAAGATTTGGACTATCTTCTCCACCTATTGTACTATTTATAACAACATCATTTAATCCTGAAATTTGTATTGTACCTTCATCACTTAATGATATTAATTCACTTGTACCATATGTTGTAATACTTGTATTTCCAGCTTCTTCGACAGTTCCTGCACTAATATATATGTTTCTACCTGCTGTTAAGTTCCCTACTATATCCATTGAATATTTTGAATTAAGAATAATATCAGATGTTTCACCACGAGCTATAATTGTTCCTGTTAAAACTCCATAATCTCCTGGATTTAAAACTACGCTACCACTTAGAGTTTCTAAAACTCCCGTTGTACCTAAACTAAAGTTTTGACTTCCATCGTCATTTGTTCCACTATATAAATTGATTGCACTATGAGCTCTGATTTTTCCTGCAATATATATTTCACCACTTAAACCAGTTTGGTTACCAATATTTACAACACTTCCACTTTGTGAAGCATCAATTGCATAAGTTCTAAAAGAGATAGCATCAGCAGCATTTATTTGACTAAATCCAATAACACCAGCATTTATAGAACCCTCTTTTAATAACTTAGTCTCATAATTTCCACTAAGCATTAGTTTTCCATTTAAAAGTCTCACTTGCACTTCTGGGTAATCTGCATCTTCATTTATTGTTTTAAAAGAATCAATAGCAGGAGTTCCTGAAGGCGATTTTACTACTTTAAAGCTTGTTGTATCAATAGCTGTTTGTAGGTCTGCTACTAGGTCTTGTATATTGTTATTATCATTTGTTTCACTAACTTTTAAAGTAACTAGTCCTTGAACAGTATGTGTTCCTAAATTTACTTCAAGATTTAGCGTAATATCACTTGTGATTTTACCCGATGCATATTTAGAGAAGTCTTGTGCAACTATTTGTTCTGTCCATGCAGGAGCTGTAATAATAGTATCACCTTTTGAAGAGATATTAATTTCAGAGTTTTTCATCCAAGTTTTTAATCCTACAGTTCCACCTACAACAACACCGTATTGTGCAAAAACTCCTTCACCATTTCCTGATGCAAAACCACCACTTAAATCAATCGATTTACCTGCGTATAAATCTTGTGTTAGTACAATTTGTTTTTCTGCACTAATACTTATAGTTGAGTTTCCACCAAATGTATTTGTAGTTGTTCCTAAATACCTACCTAAAGCATCATAAGTAGTTACAATCTCACCACCTGCTACAACTTTTCCATAAATATATGCATCACCAATTGCACTTAATACAATAGAACCATGAAGGTTGTTTACTACAAGTGATGAAGCACCTGGTAAATGAATTCCTACATCATTTGCACCTATTCCACTAGTTAACTCTATTTTATGATTAGCTAATATTGAACCACCAATTTCAACATCTTCACCTTGAACTGATTTTACAACACCACCTATGTAAATTTGTCCACCACTTTTAATTGAAACTTCTGAGTATTCATCTGACCAGTTATAAATAGGTCCTGATGGATCAATAACAAGATTTAATCCTGAGTAAACATTACCTATCATAGAAATACTTCCAACTGTATCAATAGTAATATTTCCACCTGTATTATCACTACTATTAGCACCAGCAATTAAAGAACCACCTGCTGTAACAATAAGACCATATCCTTCATCATCTGCACTTGTTGATTTAGATGTAGAAATATCAATTGATTTAGAAGCCACAACACCTGCATTTAAGAATATTTGTTCACCAGCTTCAATACTAACAGTTGCATCAACTCCATTATAAGTAACACCTGTAGGTCCAACTGTTCCACCTGCTACTATTGCACCATTTAGCTCAGCATCTTTTCCTGCCTTTAAGTTAATAGATGTATCACCATTTTCAGTAATAAGTCTTGAAGTAGATTCAACATATAAACTTCTTTCTAGTGCACTATCACTTATAGTTCCGTCTAATTCAACTCCACCATAAATACTGATATCACCTGTAACATTTGCAGTACCTTCCCAATAAGTCCAAGTATTTGATTGAACTGTTAAGTTAGAGTCACTTCCAAGTAAGTTAAATATTCCTCTAACTATTACATCTTTTTCAGATGAAATTACAATATCAGCATTATCTTGTAAAGAAGTAAATGTACCTGTTAACATAAATCCATAACCTCTTTGACCTAATAAGTTATGTGGTGTTTGTATATCTATTCTATCTACTACACCATTACCATCTGGATCATTTTCGTATACAACATAAGTATTATCCCCATCTGTTACTACATATCTAGGTGATTGTTGATCGCTATTTAAAGTAACTGAAGATGAATCATAATCTACATCTGCTGTAAATGTAGATACTATTCTTTTATCTATATCTGCGTCTGCTTTATAATAAAATTCTCCTGTATATTGTGTATATCCAAGAGATGTAATCACAGCATTTTTTTGATCATCTGTTAAAGCATCAAAAGAAGTGCCAACAGCAGGTGCTTCTAAAGTTCCCCACGCTAGTAACTCATTATCATAATCAGCAGAACCAAAGCCTTTTACAAACTTATTTTCTGCATTTTCATTATAATAAACATCACTATATGTTTCAAACCCTAAACTTGAGGCTACTACTGATTTTTGTTCATTAGTTAATTTATCAAACGGTGTTGTTTCTAATGGAACTGTAACATCACCCCAAGAAATAGAATCAAATCTATAATCCCCTGCTTTTCCTTCACTAAATGTTGTTACAATTTTTTTATCAGGTACTGCGTTGAAGTTATAGTATGATTCTAATTGTTCATCATATTTATATCCAATAGCTTCAATTAGAACATCTTTTTGTGCTTGTGTCATCTTTTCAAATGCAGTTCCAGATGTTGGTTTAGTAACTGTTCCCCAGTTTATTTCATCAAGTACATAATCCCCATCTACAACTTTTACAAAGCTAGTTTCAATAGTTTTATTAAACTCATCATAATAAAACTGTCCGTCATATTTTGTATAGCCTGAACTATCTTCAATTGCATAACCTTGAGTAAAGCTTGTTTCAATACTATTTAAAGCACTGTTATAATAAAAACTCTCACCCTCTTTTCCAATAACTCTATAACCTAAATCATCTACTATTTTTAGTTTTTGGTCATTTGTTAATGAAGCAAATGGAACAAAGTTTGCTACTGAAGTTACAGTTGCATTATCACCTAATGTCAAGTCATTTTCATCAAATAGATTTTTTAAATTAACACTTAATGTACCACTTTTTAATCCTGATATTATAGTTTCAACATTTGAAGTTGTTGAAGCTACTGTTTTACCGTTTATATTATCAAAATAGTCTGCATGGTCGCTTGTTGAGCTTGTTGTATTTAAAACTAAGTTACCTGAAACTGCAACAGAACCATTTAAACCAACTTCTCCGTCAGCATTTATAGTTATATCACCATATTCTCCTGTTTTAACAGCAACTGGAACTCCTGTTGAGTAGTCATACTCAACACCAGCAGCAACTGCTGAATCAACATTAAAGTTTACATTACTTGCTGAATTAAAAGTAATTGTACTTCCTTCACCTTGAACATTGATATATCCACCTTGAAGATTTGTAATACCTCCTGTGTTAGTATTTAAAACAATTGAAGAATTATCTCCTGCTGTATGTAAATATGAAGCTGTATATATAGAGTGACTTGTATTTATAATAATTTCACTATTATCATTTAAAGTTTTAATAGAAGTACCCATATCTGTTTTTAAACTATTTATTCCTTCTGAATATCTAATGAAGTTATTGTTTCCTGTTGAATGTAAAATATTTATTTCAATTTTATCTTCAGCTATAATCCAACCACTTGTAACCATTTGTTCATCAATATTTAAATAAATCTCTTTTGCAGAAATACCTGAATCAGGTACTCCCATAGGAGCATGGACATTTGTTCTGTAAATTTGTAATAAATCAGAGTTTAAAGTTAAAATAGTAGAAGATTGTATATCTCCTTTAACATAAATTTCATTTGCATTAAATGTAGTTATGTTATTTAATCTTGTATTGTACTCATCATTTTCAAGATCTCCTATATACATCTCAACATCTTGATCTTTGTGACCTATTGTAACTGATGTGAAATTATCAGATAAAGCATTGAAATCTTTTGCCGAAAGGTTCATATAACCCATTATTTCACCAGTTGAAAAGTCATTGTCGTATTTACTGTTTCCGTATGTTCCTAATTTATAACTTTGATTTAAAGATTTTGAAGAGATGATTAATGCACCTGCACCCGTTACCATATCTCTACCTGTGTTAAAATCTATATCATCTGCATAAATTGATATATCTGCATTTGCTGTATTGTTAGTAGATATAATACCACTTACAAGTGCTAATAATGCATCTTTTTTATTTAATGTTAAAGAAATAGCACCATTAGATGTATAGATACCACCTTTATTTTGTACGCTTTTAACAATATTTAAATCATCTTTTTCAACAATTGTTATATCACTTTGTGTAACTATAGTAATATCTTTAACATCAGTATTTAATACACTATTAATAGCTTTTGATTCATAAGATAAAAATGAATTTTCATGATCAATTAATACATCAGATGCTGTTGTAATACTTCCATTAGCTTTAAAATATAAATCTGTTTGACTCCACGAATATTTTGAAGAAGCTGAATAGTTTTGAATTAATGTTGAAGATGAAGTATCTTCAAGATTTACTCTATCCATTTTACTATCAAAATTAATAGTTCTGTTATTGTATGAGAATTTATTTATACCAAATTTTAATGCACTTGAACTTGAAAGTGTTCCTAACTCTAAAGTATCATTTCCACTTCCTGCATAAATTGATGTTGTAAATGATGTATTTAATGAATCAATTATAAATGTGTCATTTCCAGAGTCTCCATAAATTTCTCCTCCATCATAAACGTAAATTGTATCATTTCCACTTCCTGCATAAATTTTATCATTAGCATAAGATTTGATAGTGTCATTTCCACTTCCAGCATTAATATCAGATTCAACATTTGAGATAATATTATCATTTCCGCCATCACCATAAATTTTTGCACTTGTATGTGAAGTAATCTTATCATCTCCACTTCCACCATAAACAATTGAATCTACTGCTGTAGCATTTATTAAAATAGTATCCGTTCCATTTCCAGCATAAGCTTTTGAAGTAGCTCTTATGTTGATAATGTCATCTCCACTTCCACCATAAATAGTGTCATAACCATATGATTCTATTTTATCATTTCCACCACTTGCAGAAATTTCATTTTTACCTTCGCCCATGTTAATATACTCAATAGAATCACTTCCTGAGAATACATCATCACCATCACCACCTTTGAATGTTATACCATCAACAGAAGCATTACTTCCAAATCTATCATCACCATCACCACCAATAATAACAGAATTAGCAGCTGCATTTCCAATGAAGAAGCCATCATCTCCTTCTTCTCCATCAAATTCTAAAGTAACATCATTACCTAAAGATGGATCTACGATAATCATATCATTACCTTCTCCACCATTTGCAACAATTTTTGTAATACCACTATACGTTTTAGTCTCACCTAGTGCACTTACTTCAATATCACCATTATCGTTTTCTTTTATGTTATAAGTTTCTCCGATAATCTCTTTATATAAATCACCTCTGTATTTTTGACCACGATCACCCATATTTAAATATAATGTGCTACCTTTTTTCTCAGCAATTACAGGTGGCTCTCCAAAACTCCACGCAATACTAGATGAGAAGTCTATTCCCATAAATTTAAGTTTAATACTTAAATCAGCAGCAGCTGCATAAACATTTGCTTCACCTTTAAGTCCTGCTAAAGTTTTGTTAACTTCAAATAATCCAAAGTCAATGTGTAAAGAAACACTTCCTGAAGCTTTAAATGAGAAAATAGGATCACTTGGATCAATAGGATTTGCTACAGTTAATTCCATTTTTGATTTTAAAACTATAACTTTTAAATCAATATCTGATGAAACTTCTCCATGAATGTTAAACTTACCATCAGATCTTATATATCCATCCATATTAAATGTGACAAAATCAAAGAAGTTTAATTTTGCTTCATCAATTTTAAGATTAAACAGACTATTTTCAATAGTAATAGCACCTTTTAAAGCAATATTATTAAAACCTAAAATTGACATATCTCCATCAAGTTCAAGATTAAATAATCTTCCACCAGCTACACCTGCATGTGATTGACTACCTGTATTAATCTCTAATAAACCACCTGCATTTATAGCAATTACATCTATTCCTAGTTTTGCATCTACATCAACTTTCATAGCAAAGAAAGGATTGTTTCCTTCTGTACCAATTGAAGCAGCTCCTATAACATCAATACTTCCTAAACCACCAAGTTTCATAGTTAAATCAACATCAGCATCAAATCCACTTTTTGTTAGTGTTAAATCCATAGCACCTTTTAATACAGCACCTGATAAATCAAGTTCAGCTACACCTGAAATATGAACAAACCCAGATTGTAAATCAATATTTTTAGTTGGGCTATTTACATCTACTGAACCATCAATAATATTTAATTCTTTTACTTTTTGTGATTTACTTGTAGTATTAATTTGTAATAAGAAATTACCTTTAATACTAAACGCTCCCGCATCAATAAGTGTGCTAGAAGCAGTTCCAACTGCAATTGAACCATAAATTCCACCATCAGCAAAACCTAAAGTACCAACAGCACTTAAAGTTTCGATTATAGGCATACTTAAACTAGCATCAACATTCATTTCAGTTTTAGAATCTGTTAGCAAGATAGAGAAATCACCATCTAATTTTAAACTATCTAAGAAAGTAATATTACCATTTCCACCAAGATATAAGTAATCACCTACTTTACTATCTTCAGAAGGAGGAATTAAAGGAATAGTAAACTCAGAATAAGATACTTTGTCTTTAAATCCATTTGGAACTGTATACACTATATCTTTATTTAGTGATGTAAGATTATTCATTATTAAATCAAACTTAACATCAACACTTGCAATAGGTCCTAAATCAATATTTTGATCAAGAAGCATTCTAGCTGCCATACCACCATCAGCTATTACTAAAAGACCTGTTGCATGAGATGAAAACTCAATAGTATCAGAAGTTCCAATAGTAGCAGTTACATCTGCAAATGCAGTTAATCCATCATCAGTGATTTCAAAGTCAAATACACCATCTAAAGCTAACATTCCAACAGCTTCTATTTTTGCTTCACCTGTAACTTTTATAATTCGTTCACTTGTTTCTAGTTTGATAACTTCATCAACACCATTTACAACTTTTCCAGTTAATATTTCGTAAGCACTTCCATTTTCTCCAGATTTAGAGAAATCAACTACCTTATCGCTAGTTGATTGGTTTAAATCAAATGTTAAATCTTTTGCTTCTAAAGTTACAGCATCTCCAACACCAACTAATGAAGCAGATGATAAGTCAATATTTGCACCTGTATAAATACTAGGATCAGTTACTTCTGAACCTCTCATAAATACTACACCAATATCTAAATCTTCAATTGCCATACCAACTCCGCTATTAGGAGTATCTTTTTCATCTATGAAGCCATCATTATTACTATCTTCCCAGTAGCTTCCATCAGGACTTGCACCAAAGAATCCATAAATATCTGTTCCACCTAAGGCTAAAGACATAACTTCTTCTTTTGAACCATCACTTAAAGTTACAGTTTCACTGCCCCTTTTTGTAAAGGCTAAAGAACCACTTACTTGAAGCGCTGAAGCGATAACACCTTGTGCATATCCGATTTTTGCTTGAATAATTTCTTCACCAAAATCAAGTGGAATTGTTTGACCAATTCCATCTATTTCTTTTCCTGTAGCTACATTTAATGGATTTGAAGATAAGTCAACAAATGGCATTCTTAATGCAGCTGATGTAAGTGGAGGTAATCCAATTACATTTGATGTATTAATATTAATTTCAACATCATTTAAATCTAAATCTAATACGTCTCCAAAGCCAACTAATGAAGCTGATTCTACACTTGCTTTTGCAGCTAGGAAACTAATAGGCGTTATAATATCAGCTGTACTCATAATAGACATAGCGAAGTCTACATTATTTAAATCAACTCCCATACCAGCTACACCTGCAAAACCGTTTATATCCATTGCACCAATTTGAATAGTGTCAAGTTTTACATCTGGAACTGTAGCTTGATCCCAACCTGGAATCATATCCATACCTGGAACTTGTTTTACGATATTATCTAAGTCACCAATATTTACAGAAGCTGTAATTTGCTCACCTTTTGTGAAAGCAAAAGAACCCTCTAATGATAAAAACTCTGCAACTGCAAACTCTGCGTATCCTATTTGTGCTTGAATATATTTTGTTGTAAAGTCTATTGTTGTAGTTTTTGTACCTGTTGCATCTTTTATTAAAAGTCCACTTGTAGTTTCGTATGATTTTTCAAAATCAATCCAAGTTGTACTAGTAGATTCATTTATCATTAATTCTACATTTTGTACATTTGCTGTTAAAATTGATCCAAAACCAGTTACTCCCATAGATTCAATACTAGATTTTAATGCAAAATAGTTAGTACCTGATCTACCTTTATATAAAGCTAATGCAACATTAACATTATTTGCAAACATTCCAACAGCTGTTCCAGTATTTCTAGAATCACCCTCACCTAAGTAAATTCCACCAATTCCTGCAAATAAGTCTACATTGCTTGCATCTAAAGTTGCTTTTTGTACACTATCTTTTAATTCAACTCCACCAACACTTGGTATTTTACTACCTAAAACTACTTCTTCTTCTGTTACACCCAGATTTAATGAGAAATCACCACTTAAATGAGCAAATGCAGAAACACTTAAAAGTGCATCTTCAATATCAATAAATGTAGAAACACCTTTACTTCCATCAACTGTGAAATTAAATTCATCACTTCCTTCAACACTTAATTCACTTGAAGTAATACCAGTTTTAACTACTAAAGGTGTTGTAGCATAATCTATAACTCTTGAATTACTTCCGTAATTTAAACCTAAAGATACTTTTTTTGCACTCATTTCAAATGGTAAAGCAGAAACAAATTCAAAGTTTTCTGTACTTGCTTGTAGTGTTGCAAATTGCTCACCTGAAGTACTAAATCCTAATAATAAACCAATTTCAGTATTTTCAAAATTAAATCCAAAAGTATCAGGAATTCCTGCAAAGAAATCTAAGTCAGTAATCGCCATAGTTAACATTGAAATATTTGCAGTTGTACCATCTGAAAGTAAAACAGGAGTAGATTCAACTAAGAATTCTGCTTGTTTATTTGCAGCTTTAACTACACCAAAAGCATCAATATCAAATGTACCTTTTAAGGCAGTATAACTTTTTAAATTTGAATCAAAATCAAGATTTAGATTTTCAATACTTGGTAAAGTAGCAGTAGTATAATCAACAACTAATCCATCAATTGAAGCATTATTTATTTCTAAATTTAAACTACTTCCACTAATTGTAATACCTGAAACTCCTACAAAAGATGCATTTGCAATATTTCCAGATAATGCAGACCATTGTCTATTACCTGTTTTTTCATTCATCATTGCAAAAACAAAATCTAAATCTGTTACTTCAAATCCTAATTTATCATCGCCAAGACTAAATCCTGCAAATGCATTTACATCTTCACCACTTAAAACTAAAGAATCAACTTTTACATTACTTCCATCACTTAAATCAACATTTTGAGTTGATTTATCAAAACTAAATGCACCTTCCATTTGAACAAAATTGAATAAGTTTAAGTTTAAATCTCCACTAGCACTAATAGTTTCACCACTCATGTCTAAAGTTACAACAGTTTGGTCAGAACTTAAACCATCAATAGTTGAACTTCCAGCAATACCGTCTTTTACTTCAAGCCCTTGTGAGAAGTTAATAGTTGTACCATCAACATTTGATTTAGTATTTATAGCAATATCTAAACTAGTAGCACTTACATCAAATAAATCTGATCCTCCAAAAGTCACTTCATTTGAAAAACCTTTTGCTGCAACCCAAAATCTTTTTGGATTTAACATATCAACAAATAATCCAACACCTACATTTGCATTTTCTACACCAAATCCTAATTCACCAATACCAGCAAAAGCATCTATTCCAGCTTTTCCAAATGTTAAATATTGAACAGTTACACTTTCACCATCACTTAATAGCATATCTTTAAATGAAATTTCTAGTGAAATAGTTTGTTGATCAAGAACTAAGAAATCAGCAATATTTATATCAAATACACCATCAACACTTAATAAACCACCATCAGTTTTTTTAATATCAAAATCTAAAGAACCAATTTGGATATCAGTTAATGTATAATCTACAAGTGAACCATCTGCTGCATTTTTATTGATTACAACATCTCCTCCACCTGTGATATTGAAGTTATCAACACCTGTAAATCCAAAGCTATCAGCACTTGCTTTTAATGAAGTCCATTTTCTAGTATTCTCTTTTAGCACATTTCTTTCAGTCATTAGTAGCATTGCAAAGTTTAAGTTTGCTATTTCAAAACCAACTCTATCAGAACTTGATGCATTCATTCCTGCAAATGCATTTACATCAACTGCTCCAATTGTAAGCATATCAACTTCTACTGTATCTTGGTTTCCATCATTATCTTCATCTGTTGTAAGAGTAATTGTTTTTTGTGTTGTTTCAAACACTAGGTTTGCTTCAGCACTAAAGAAATCAAAAGCTTCTAA
>Ga0209955_1000118_pt1 | contig 31418 bp, 21 predicted proteins | sample SalPonA_A_H2O_MG_FD_185716 | JGI IMG/M metagenome (GOLD analysis project Ga0209955, IMG submission 185716) | Water microbial communities from South San Francisco under conditions of wetland restoration - Salt Pond MetaG R2A_A_H2O_MG (SPAdes)... | ecosystem: Environmental > Aquatic > Non-marine... | reverse complement strand
GGAGTTCGAAGACCTGCCAGAAGCATTCGACGGCTTTACTATCGCACAGATATCTGACGTGCATAGCGGGTCGTTTGACAACCAAGAAAAAGTACAGTACGGCGTAGACATGGTCACCCAGCTCGGGGCCGATGCAATCATGTTCACCGGAGATCTCGTCAACAATGTAGCTAGTGAAGCAGAGCCGTGGATCGAAACCTTCAAGCGACTTTCGGCAAAATCCGGTGTGTTCTCCATTTTAGGGAACCACGACTATGGCGATTACTGGCGCTTCCCTACAGCCGAAGAAAAAGTGCAAAACCTCGACCGTCTTAAAGCCATTCACGGTGAGATGGGTATGGATTTACTATTGAATGAAAGCCGCTATTTTGAGCGCGACGGACAGCGCCTTTATTTGGCGGGAGTAGAAAATTGGGGACTGCCCCCTTTCCCACAATATGGCGATTTAAACCAAGCATTAGCCGGCATTCCCGAGGACGCCTTTACCGTATTGCTCAGCCACGATCCTTCACACTTTGATGCGCAGGTCAAACAGCACAACAAGAAAATCCACCTTACTTTAAGCGGCCACACACACGGTATGCAGTTTGGCATCGAGATTCCCGGCTGGATCAAATGGTCCCCCGTAAAATTCAAATACCCGAAATGGGCTGGACTTTATCCAGAAGACGACGGGCAAATCCTTCACGTCAATCGCGGTTTTGGATTTCTAGCGTTCCCGGGACGCGTGGGGATGTGGCCGGAAATCACGCACATTACCTTGAAAAAGAAATTGGCCTAGACTTTAGCGGCGAGGCCCATGGAGTGTAGCGCTATTTTTCTGATAAAATACCGACATGTACACCACGTGCGGCAGGCTTAATGCGCTGATAAAGACCATTCCTGTGCCAAAATATTCGGTCAACGAGGCAACTCTAGCCGTGGTCAGCATCACCGCGAAAACCAACAAAGCACCGAGCGTAAATGGCGAGGCACGTTTCCACATCTGGACCGTGGACCAATTCTGACGTACCTTCAAATGACGCCACCCTACAACGCTGTGACCCAGCACGAAATATACCCCAAAGGCAATCATAAGAGGGAGTACAGAAGTTGCCAGCAACGTCGTAGCCGTGAGCAACCATTTCCAAGAACGTTGCCATACCGCTAAACAAAAGGCCAGTACTTCTACCATCACAAGGAAAGCACGGGGGGCCGCAGGAACACTCTTGGCGGCATCTATTCCAATAGCCCCAAGAACTGTAAGCACCTCATCCCAGTGCGGCAAAAGCAGCAATACCATAACCATCAAACCCCACACGACAGACAGCACGGGAGAAGAAATTTCCCATTCTTCTAAATCCGTTTGTCCAAAATGCCACGCACTGTACGCAATAAAAGCAACTAGCGCTATGACCGGAGTAACCCACCAAACGAGCAGGGCCAAGGCCATAATTCCCAAATACTTCAACACAAAAACCGAAAGACGGTCGCTTCGCTTTTCCAAATAGGCATCTAAGGCCCCGTGGGGGATTCCAACTGTAAAAAGCATTATGAGCAGCACCCCTCCTACCACTGGGAGTACGTGCTGAGGAAAGTAGAATTGAAGAACCGTTGCCACGCAAGTCAACAGAAGCGGAGCAAACCGCCAAGCATGCTTTCGCAGCTTGAACAGGACTAAGTAACCTACGCTCCACAGAAACTTTAAAATTGGCAACCGAGCGAACATGCTAACTTCCCAGGAGATGGACGAACGCTCCTCCAAAAAAGTAAAAACAGAAGATGCGCGTTGACTGACTAATAATCTCGTAAAAATCTCCTTACCCCAGGAAGGACGGAACTTCAACAAAATCAAAAGCAACGTATCGTAAAAATGAAAACGTGTAAATTTTCCAGGTGCTTTACGACTTTGAGACAGTGCCTGATCACCGAAGGTAGAAGCAACCGCTCGAGCATCCTCATGCATAGCTTTAAAAGCATATCCTGTCGTCGCTTTAATCAGCCCTCGTCTACCGCCCATCGATATCCTACGCGGATGGCTTTGGTCCACCAATATATCTTGTGTCATAGGTATGGTGCCCTGCTCCATTCCCACAACGGTGTAGCGTTCCGCTAAAGTTTCACAATACTGGGTCAAAAGCTCCTCTGCTCTTTGATCTTCAAGGAGTTCATTAGAGAAACGAGTCAACTCAATCATCGCCTGATTATCTCTGAACGGAAGCACATACATAAACTGCGTACCCCCATCTTGAGCGACCTCAAAGTCCATTAAAGTAAAGGTGCGCTCATCAAAAACAGCAGCAGCGGTTTCAATCTTCCAACCTTTAAAGCTTTGCCAAACGGTGGCACCGATTTCTTCATCGATCACCCCAGGCCTACTATCAAATATGCGGTCCACCAAATAGCCATGTCCATTTGAATGGAGCAGCACTTTGTCAGGTACTTCCTGTACTGCATCAATCGAAGCGTTTATAAAATTGACATTTGCATGTTGCGCGATAATGGACTTTGCCTCCTGGTACAATCGGCGACTTTCAACCATGTAATAGTTCATCTGATCGAGGTTCTCGACCCTGTCCACCACCTTCACGGAGTTCCAAGATTTGAAAATCAATTCCTGTAAATCGAGTACGATTTGCTCCTGGGGCCGTGCCCAAAAACAATATGTTTTATCATTTATCTCCTTATCGGAAGAGTCAAAAACAAGAACATCAACGTTCTGAATCAAACCGCGTTTTTGCAATTCGACCAACAACAATGCGTTGGAAGCACCTAATCCTATGAGGGCAATTGTATCCAATTAAATGTATTTATGACTCTTTAAATTACGAATGAAACATTTAAAACAAACGGATTGTTTTCGCCGTTAAAAAATTAGTGTAACTGTCTAATATTATGACTTTTGCATGCGATAAGCATAAACACCTATTTTTCAAATCCCTCAGAACAACTGTTTTATTTTTCAGTTAAAGGGGTCATATAACCTTTTAAAAACTATTACCATGTCTTTATCAACTACACTGGCCAGCGTGACTGCTGGCGGGTCGGCTGTAGATCTTACAGCTTACACAGACATCACCACCATTACCTCCTTCACATTCTTTGTGGGGACCATGGCGATGATGGCCGCTTCCGTATTTTTCTTCTTTGAAATGTGGAACGTGGACAAGAAGTGGCGTACCTCCTTACTAGTAAGTGGATTGATCACGTTTATCGCGTTCGTACACTACTATTACATGAGAAGCTACCACTTCGAAACCGGAGACTCACCAACCTTCTTCCGCTATGTGGACTGGACGTTAACCGTTCCATTGATGTGTGTTGAGTTCTATCTGATCACCAAGAAGGCTGGAGCCAAAATGAGTTTGTTGTGGAAGTTAATCGCAGCTTCAGTGATCATGCTCGTTACGGGTTACTTCGGAGAAACGATCTACCGTGAGCAGTCTGTCATGTGGGGTGTAATCTCGGGTGCAGCTTATTTCTACATTGTATGGTTGGTTTGGAAAGGCGAAGTGGCCCAATTGGCTCAAAACGCAGGTCCTGCCGTAGCCAAAGCCGTAAAGGTATTGTTCTGGTTCGTCTTAGTCGGATGGGCAATCTACCCGCTTGGATATATCCTAGGAACACCTGGAGGATTGTTCGGTATGCAGTTAGTATCTGATCCAGCTACGGCTTCTGCCTACATGGACGTGGTATACAACATCGGTGATGCCGTAAATAAAATTGGATTTGGTCTTGTCATCTACTCTTTAGCTGTTAACAGTTCAGGAGAGAAAGCAGCCGCTTAATCAATTTCTTTTAGTGTTGCTAGCCCTGCTCTTTGGTCGCAAAGAGCAGGGCTTTTTTTGTGCGTGCGATTTTTATCTTTATCCGAAGTATAGAAAACTCCTACCGATGAAAAAGCAATTCTTTATTATCCTTCTCACCGCACTTCCCTTCTTAGGATTCAGCCAAAAGACAGGCGTTCATTCCTACTCAATTGATATCACGAAAGTCATCAACGACCGAGTGAAAGTTAGCGTTGACGCGAGCACTGTAGGTCTCGGAGATGCGGCTGATGGACACTATGCCTTTCACTTTCCGGCAACCATTCCTGGTACCTATGCCACTTTGGATTTTGGCCGTTTCATTCACGACTTTTTAGCCTATGACGACAAAAGCAACCTATTGAAGGTGAAAAAAAAGGGCAACAGCTACTACATCTATGGGAAACCACATCGCATTGAATATTGGGCAGAAGACACTTTCGACGCTAAGATTCGTAAAAACAAAGTCTTCGAACCCGCAGGAACCAACAATCAAGAGCGTAGAAACTTCTTGCTAAATAACGCTGGGTACTTTGGTTTTTTCGAAGGCATGGAAGAGCTGCCGGTTACTTTAGAGGTAGTCAAGAGCCCTACTCTTTACGGTATTAGCGCTATGGAAAGCTATACCTACGGCAATACGCAAGTCTTCAACGCACGCAACTACCATCATTTTCTGGATTGCCCCGTTATGGTCAGCAAACCCGATACCACGAGCTTTCGTTTAGGAGGAGCCCGAGTGACCATTAGCGTATTTACCGAGAACGGTCGAGAGCTTTCCGACGAAATCTACGGCGCCGTTAAAACCAGCATGGGGGCCATCGAGGAATTCCTGGAGGGCGAGCTACCGGTCAAGGATTATGCCTTTATTTTCTACATCAAAGACTACACTGAATTCGAAGGGCTCTTTAACGGCTCAGAGTTCAGTCTTAAAATGGTTCTTAAAGCCGTTCGTCAATTATCTGGCAAGGGCTTTGGTGCTCTAGAACACGGCAATAGCTCAGTATACTTCCTTCCAGATTTTGGGGGCAATTCAGTACTCGACGATATGGCCGATGTCTGCATCCATGAATTCTTTCATATCCTAACGCCGCTAGGGCTGCACAGTGAAGAAATTGGCCACTTCGACTATATAGACCCAAAGATGAGCGAACACCTGTGGCTGTATGAAGGCATTACCGAATATTTCGCAGGCATCAGTCAAGTTAAAGGAGGCGTAATCTCCAAGGATGAATACATCCGCAGTATGCTGCGGGGAAAATTGGTCACTAGCGCTAAGTTTCCAAATGATAAAATGTCTTTTACGGAGATGAGTGCAAACGTCCTGGACAAGCCGTATAAAAAGCAATACCCGCAGGTGTATCAGCGCGGGGCGGTCATTGGCGCACTCTTGGACATTCGCATTATGGAATTGACTCAGGGAAAAATGACCTTAAAAGATGTCATACTCGAATTACGCGAGCGTTACGGCGCAGAAAAAAGCTTCAAGGACGAGGACATTATTGCTGAGTTTGTCTCTCTCGTCCACCCAGATCTTCAATCCTTCTTTGATCGCTATGTTACTGGCAAGCAGGACCTTCCTGTAAAGGAGTACTTGAGCAAAGTAGGCATCCTCTATGATCGCTCTTACGTTGGTCCACTCGTGGTGGATCCCATCTCAGATAATGACGTAAAGGCTAAACGGGTTCGAGGAACCAACGCCGTGGTTATTAAAAAAGTAGGGAAGAAAGAGTTTCTCGGTTTACAAGAAGGAGATCGCGTTGAACGCAGCAACGAACTCACCCAAAACCCTTTCGGAGGCGTAGGAGAAGGCTCCGTAGTACCTATTAAAATCGTCCGCGACGGTACGACTATCGAAATCCCATACACCGTTCGTTATGAAAAAGGCGCTAAGGGTCATTTCATACGCTTCGATAGCGCGCCCAATGCTCATGCATTGCAACTGCAAGAACTATGGCTGGGCAATGGGCCTATACAATAAGTCGGGTATCGTAGAAAATCACAAACTATTAGAAAAAAAACAAGGGCGGGTTCATGACTGAATCCGCCCTTACTTTATTGTGCAGAACCTTTCTCACCAGTTCTACGTCGTTAACTCATGAGCAAAAGTGCATAGAGTTGATTTCCGGAACAAATAGTGATACCGGACAATAGTCGGACAATAGTCGGACAATCGCTAAAGACCTTGAATATAGTCATCTAGCGAGTCCGCCTTGGACAATTCGATTTTCTTCTTTAGACGGTATTTAGCCTTTTCAACCGCTGCAGGACTCACATTTAGCACGGTTGCGATTTCTTTATTGTTCATCTTTTGTCGTATGAGATAACTCAAACGCACCTCCCCTTTGGTCAATTTCTGATGGATAGCCACCAAACGTTCTGAAAATTCATCGTGAAGGTCACGATAATTCTGTTCGAAATTGTCCCAATAGTTCTCGCTCTGCAATTCGCGATTGAGCTCTCTGATCAGCCCCCTCAGCATCGAGACCGTCTCATCCGATCGGTTAGGCTTGGAAGTCTCCTGCTCCAATCGTTGTTTGAACTCTTTGAGGAGTTCCACACGTGAAGAGGTTTTGAGCAATTGGAAATTCAACTCATCACTTTTCTCTTTCGCTTTCGCCTCCATCGCGGTGGCTTTCGTAGCGAGTAGTTCTTTTTCGGTTTCAAGCAAGTTCAATCTAGTCGCACGCAATTGGCGCTCTTGAATGACGGCCGCAATCCCTATAAAACCTAGGAATATGAGAATCCCCATGGTCCATTTGAACCAAAGTTTCTGGTGATAAAATGCCATTTGCACGAGCCGTAAAGAGAGCACTGTAGAAGCCGAACTCAACTCGTTCTGCACGCGGAACTCTAAGGTATACGCACCAGGATCGAGGTTGCTCAACGAAACAGATCTACTGGATGGACTCAATTCGGACCACTCGTTACTCAAACCCACCACGCGGTATTCCACCAAGGCACGAGTGTTCAATCCCTGTGACAAGAGCTCATACTGAACCTCAATCGTCTTATTTCCAGCATCGATTTCCAGTTGTTGGGTCCTCGTGCCGGAGAAATAGACACTTCCCGAGACCGGAACGTTATCCAATGCAACTCCCGTGATGGCCAAACGCGATGGGCCTGCATTACTTTGTGGATTCGGGATAAACTCAACAATCCCCTTGGCACCTCCGATATACAGGTGCTCCCCGATACCTATCAAGGCCTTGCGATTGAACAAACCACATTCTAAAGACTCTTGGGTGAATTGGTGTTTCAAGCCACCAGCAGTATCAAACTGCATGAGGCCTATACTTGTCAACGCATAGATATCACCATCAAAATCTTCAATCGCGTAACAAGTAGCATAATCGTCAGGTAGAATTAAAGTATCAAGAACTCCCGCTTGACCTCTTCTGTAGAGTCCTCCGCCTTCTGTTCCTATGTACAAAGACCCTTGATGATGATGCAGATCAAAAACGGGATATGGAATGGACAAATTTGAGTACGAACCATCAGCCTTGATCGTATACACTCCTTGGAACTCCGTCGCCACCCAAATTTCAGAGCCTACGCGCTCTATATCTAGAATGTTACGACCTAGCGCCCAAGGATCTTTCCAGGGCATGCTCATCTGTTCTCCGTCCCAAACGTAGAGTCCCCCGAGGGTTCCAATATATAAGGAGTCTCCCAATCCGGGGGCAATAGACCAAATGTTATTGTTGCCAAGACCAGCACTGATCTCCGAAAAGGCGACAAAGCGTCGCTGTAACTGACCCAAGGAGTCCACTACAAAGATCCCCTCGTTAAAGGTTCCTATCCATACTTCATTGGCCCCATTCCAATGAATACTGGTGATCACACGTGGCTGTTCTTCCAGCTCAAAATCCAACGGCAACAGCGCATCTGAATTCCACGCGTAACGCACCAAACCTTCACCGTCAAAACCGACCCAAAGCTCCTGGCCAACATCTTGAAGTGTTAGCGCACTTTGAATACTCGTATAGATAAATCTACTGGGCTTCCTGATAGGTTTTGCGATAGATGCGCGCAAAGGCACAAGGGTCGCTCCGCCATTAAAGGAGCCCACCCAAAGCTGGTCTTTGATACGAGTGATGTTGTAAAATTGGTCCGTAACCAAACCTTGTTGAGGGTCTTTTTTAGTGAACTGTGTCCAATTATTCTCACGCCATCTCCACAAACCAGCACCGTCGGTACTCACCCAAATATCACCATCCACAATGAGAATATCACGCGGATTAAACAACGCGGGTTGATCAACAAGCGCTTCCGGCACCGGTAGGCTTTTCTCCCCATTTACCGTGTGCACAAACACCCCCTGTTCTTCTACCGCCCAAACCGCAATGTCCTCTGAAACATCAACCATCTTACGGTAACTTGTATACCGCTCATTCTGAACAGCAGCGCGCACAATACCGAGTCGCATATCCCAATACAGCAGTCTACTCCCTGAGGTTGCTAGCCACAGTGTATCACCTTGCTGCGCGAAATCAAAGGCAAAAGCAACATCCTCGGGCGCTGTCGAAAAAGCTATACGCTCCCAGCTCTTACTACCACGGGCAAGTCTGTAAATGCCATCTCCAACTGTACCCGCCCACAACGTGCGCGTAGTGTCTTCGAACAAGCTCACCACGGAACTCATCGCAGGCAACTGCGGTACTTTCGAATCCGAAATAGGCCGAAGGTTAGCCAGGTCCAAAGCAACCAATCCGCCTTGTTGTAAACCGATCCACAAGGTGGAATCATGAGCCACACATAAGCTTTGTACGTTGGTCGAGCGACGTACACTCGTGGAGTCTAAAAAGGCTACTTTCTGGGCCGTTTCGTCGTTGAATCTATATAACCCGTCTCGTGTTCCGAGCCATATAAAGCCAATCTCGTCAGCAGCCACCGCATAGACGCTAGGATGCTCCAAGCCTTGGTTTGAACCTATCTGTCGAATGCCTTGACCGGATGATGTACCGGACAGCAACAGGACAACAAGCAATGAGAAAAATCGCATGGGGAAAAGTTACGAAATAAAAAAGGGGACCCGCCAATAGCAGGTCCCCACACTTACTTACTAACCAAATGGTAAGTGATTATTTAAGCGCTACGCGTACAACACGCTCGCTTGCTCCATTTTGAACACGTACGATGTACATACCACGTGGCAACGCAGCAACATCTAAACGTGCAGCACCGTCGAATGACTGCTCCATAACTAGCGCACCAGTTACACTATATACTGCCACTTTAGAAGTACCAGCTGCAGCTTCAACGAAAAGAACATCAGAAGCTGGGTTTGGCTTCACAACGAAAGCTGCATCAGCTTCATCGATACCGATATCAGTACCACAAGCACCACAAACTTCCCAACAGTTCACGTCCAACGTTGAATCCGCACCAGCTACCACAGTAACCAAACGGTTCGTGAACGCACCTGTAGTCAACGTACAAACGCTATCAGAAGTCTCAGGATTGAATTGTTCTTGACCAGCCCAGTTGTCGTACGTAAACTTGTACTCGTAAGAACCTGGCAACAAAGCAATAGTTACATCCCATACACCGTCAGCATCAGCATCAGTCATGGCATGTGTTCCACCGCTCCATCCGTCCATAGTACCTGTAACGTACGGCGTAGTAAACGCACCAGCGATACCGTTAAGGTCCACTTGGAACGTGTAGTTCTGTGGAGTTTGTGGCGCTGGACAAGTACCGTCTGTAGTACACTCACCGAAACACGTGCGGTAGTGGAAATCGCCCATCAAACCGCTCGTAGCACTGTAGCCAACCATATCACGGTCAGAGAATGTACCTGCAGCACATGACTTACCAACGATGTTCTCTTTCGCACCCCAAGATGGGTCATTTGCTGAAAGGAATGTGAACATACTGTAGAAACCAGTATCTGCACGAAGAGTCTTAGAGTAAACGCTATCCCCTACTGGGTACATTTCGTTTACACCAGGGTTACCGAAACCAGTACCACCCGCAAGGAATACACCTGTAGTATCTACAGCCGTGTAGCTCATGTTCACTTGGAAAGTCATATAAACTTTACCAGAAACTGCGTCACAGCTGTTCCAAGCTACACCAGGCATAATAGTATCGCTTGTAATAGTAGCGACACGATTCGTAAATCCACCAGTAGTCATTGTACACGTTTCGCCACCAGCAAAGCTTTCTTGGTCATTCCAACCGTCTACAGTGAATTTGTATTCGATGGTCGAAGTACCTGCTGGCATTTCAATGGTCGCTGTCCAAATGCTATCTCCTTCTGGATCACTCATTGGGTTACACGAGCCACACCAGCTGTTCCAAGTTCCGTTAACGAACACTCCGTTAGCGGTTGACCCAGTGTACTGAGTCATGTCTACGATGAAAGTAACATCGTTTTGAGCCCATGCCATCATTGGCAATAGCATCAATAAAGCGTAGATTTTTTTCATGTTAAGCTAATTTGTTATGGTTAGTAATTGTTATTAATTATTGTTGAAATACACGTACATAGTCCACCACCATGAATTGAGGGAAAATGGTATTCGGCCCTATTGGACCTGGCCAATCACCCTCTACGGCGATGTTGAAAATAAAGAAATGAGGCTCATGAAAAGCACTCAGTCCGCCAATGTTCAAACTATGGTACTGAATGTCATCAAAAAGCCATCGGATGGAATTTTGGTCCCAGACTAACGAGTACACGTGGAATTCATCTGCGAGCTTATCACCTACCGGTACAGTTGTCGTCCCGCTATGACTAGCTTGACCTCCTGCATTCCAATGCGCTGTTCCATGAACTGTACGGTCATTGGTGCCATCGCCACCGATCATCTCCATGATATCGATCTCTCCACACGAAGGCCATCCGACCGTTGAAATATTATCACCTAACATCCACAATGCTGGCCAAAGTCCTTGACCGTAGGGCAGGCGTGCACGAATGTCTATTCGACCGTAGGTAAAGCTTTGCTTGTTTTGAGTGGTGATTCTAGCAGAGGTAAATGGAGCGCCACCGTAGTTTTCCTCTTTTGCCGTAATGGTCAAATAACCATCACCAACTGAAGCGTTGTGTGTGCCCTCGCGGTAGTATTGGCTCTCCTGGTTACCCCAACCCGAATTACCTGTCTCGTAATTCCAATCTGAGGTGTTCAAAGACAATCCATCAAACTCATCTTGCCAGACCAAATCAAATCCGGGATAAGACAACGGTGTGGAATATCCTGAATCTGTCGGATTGTAGTCCGAATCATCATTCTCGATCGTGATGACGTTGAACGGCTCAGGAATACTTACTTCATTTCCATTGCTGTAAGCGATCCAAAAGTTCTCGTCACTCTCCCAATCTTCATCCGCGATTATTGGAATCTCAATATCGAACCTTGATTCCCCTTTAGCCATGGTAGCTGTGCCTTGTGTGAACACAAAGTCACTAGCTGCCTCTGCCTCTAAGTCAACCGTTTTGTACTCGAAAGTAAGATCCTTCGGAGCAGGTTTATTCAGACTGACTTGATAACGGTATACGAAGTCGACATCTCCTTCTTCAAAAGTTACATCTGCACCAGAAAGTACAGGCGCTTCTTCCACCTCACATGAAGATAGGAGAAGCCACGCTGCTGCAAAAAGGAAATGAGATTTCATAGGCATATTACAGGTCTGAAGAGATTGTAAAACGCCATAGTCCGCCACCGAAATTAACTTCAATTTCCATGTAACGTGCGGTACCATCGTCAGACATAGACAAAATGTCGTACGTAATCTCAGAAACTGGAGCACTTACCTCTCCTTGATTGGTCGCCTTTGGCAAACCGATGTAAGCACCTGAACCTATGAGCTTTAGTTGACCTAAACCTGCAACCCCAGCATTTGGAATTACCTCGAAGTCATGCTCACCACTTGCCCAGTCTGCTTTAGCACCTGTCAAGAAGCTCTCTGGCTGACAACCATCTGCTGCAACTCCCATGTAGGTCTCAGCCCAGATATCGCCGTTGGCATTGAAGATCATTTTCGCCTCTTTAGTGAACGTCCACTCGTCATTGAACAAACATGGACGATCAACAGGTCCACTTGCCGGCAAGAACCACCAAGTCTGAGAGCCATCCACAGGACCTACCCAAAGACAACCTGCGATAGGAGCCATTTTCCAAGTGCGCGATTCACAATCGGTCAAAAACTCTGCAGCACCTTCACATACGAGCGGTGCATCGCGGAAAATTTCAACTGTACCGGTCGCCACATCGTGACCACCTTGGTTAAAAACCTTGTGCTCGATGTTGTATACACCAATCGTTGAGATGAACACATCCACTTGCTCCCCTGAGAATGTTCCAACGCCTTCCACTTCCCATTGGTACAAGAAAGGATCTCCTGAACTGTTGGTAGTCAGACGTACTGTGTTTGAATCTACCTCTGTTACCGTAAAACCGGCAGTAGGCAATTCACCTAATTCTGTTTTGCCTGGAACGCTAGGTTCACAAGCCGTAAATGCGATGGCTGCCACCGCAAATGCGAGTAGTTTTAATGCTTTCATTAGTAACCGTCGTTTTGAGTTAATGCACCATTTGATGCGTCTATTTCATTTTGTGGGATCGGCAAATAACGCTTGGTTTCATCCCAACCTGATAACACTGTAGCCGCCTGTCCTGTTCTCACTAGATCGTAATAACGGTGACCCTCTGTGGCCAATTCCATTCTACGCTCGTTGTAAATGTCCTCCAATAACTGCGTACCACTAGAGCTTAAAGGCTGAGCACCGGCGCGAACTCGGACTTGGTTCAGATACGCACGTGCAGTTCCCTCAGAACCTCCGCTGCGAACCAAACCTTCAGCAGCCATCAATAAGACATCTGCGTAACGGATCTCGCGAACGTTATTTCCCCAGTTCAATGCTGGCTCACCATCTGGCGGGAACATGCTGGTTAGAGGCGCATATTTCTTCATGAAGAAGCCTGTGTTTTGGTAGCCTGGAGAATATTCCATAGCTGGGTCGCTATCCGCATCGATGATCGTGCTTTGGTAGCGTGGATCGCCGGACATGAAAGATTCTAAATCCTCCGTGATTGGACAGAATCCCCAACCTGGAGAGTAATCTGGTCCGTTGTAATCGCGCATCCCACAGAATTGGACACCTACGTTTCCTTCACTGTGACCTGAACCGAATCGTCCCCAATCCGAAGTAGAGTTCTCAGAATAAGTAATCTCGAAAACACTTTCTGAAGACCACTCGCCTGCTTTCGTGAAGATATCGGCATAATCGTCCACCAATGCGTACTCGCCTGAGTTGATCACCTCCTCACAAAGAGATGCCACTTCCGCCATATTCGCATCATCATCCATCATCAGATAAACGCGAGCGAGGAGTGCTTGTGCAGCACCTTTAGTTGCACGACCGATTTCATTTCCAGGAACATTCACAGGAAGATCAGCAACAGCCAATTTCAATTCCTCCACAACAAATGCATACACATCTTCAGGAGCTGCCTGAACCACGGAGTAGTATTCCGAAGGATCTAGAGTGCTCTTAATCAGTGGCACACGACCAAAGCTGCGTACCAAATCAAAATAGAACTTACCGCGTAGGAAGTGAACTTCCGCTTTACTGCGTGTTTTAAATGCCTCTGAAGCTTGATCGATACCGTCAATCTTTTCGAGGAACAGATTCGCTCTGTAAATTCCTTTGTAGTTTTTTCTCCAGAAACCAGCTTGAGGGCCTAAAGTAGGCGTCCAAGTAAAGTTATCTGTTGCTACCCACGACGGTTGATCCGAAGCATCCGAACCACCAGCGTACGTATCATCCGAAGCAACATTCATCAAGAAACGGTGCATGATGAAGCCGTATTGATCGTTCCACTGTAATACGTCATAAACACTGACCAGTGCTTCAAACGCTTGGCTTTCCGTTTGGTAATAATTTATTTCTAGATCGCGACCGACAGGCGTAGTTGTCAAGAAATCACTTGAACAACCCACGGTTGCTAGCGAAGCGACCGCTACCGCGATCCACCCTTTTACTGCTGTTTTTATTTGTGCTCTCATCTTCTCTTACTTATTTGAAGGTGACATTAATTCCAAGGCTATGTACACGTGCTTGTGGGTAGATACCACGATCTACACCGAAACCTGCACCGATCTCTGGGTCAAATCCAGAGTAGTTCGTGAACGTCAACAAGTTTGAACCAGCATAGTAGATACGCATCTTACGAAGCATCAATCTATCCGCTACATCGCCTGTAATGTTGTAACCGATCTGAAGGTTCTTGATTCTGAAGAAGCTTCCGTCTTCTACATAGAAATCAGAACTACGAGCGAAGTTCATGTTGTCGTCTTGGAAGGTAAGTCGTGGGTAGCTGTTCGAAGTACCCGGACCCGTCCAGCGATCTAAAGCAGCACCCGTCATGTTTGCAGTAGGCAAGTCATAGCGACGTGTCGCATTGTAAATATCATTACCGAAGACGCCTTGACCGAAGATGGTAAAATCCCAATTCTTGTAGCTCATGTCTATATTCAGACCTGCTGTGAAATCTGGAGTTGGGTTTCCGATAACCGTACGGTCGTTTGCATCAATCACTCCGTCACCGTTCACATCGATGAAACGGAAATCACCCGCAACAGCACCAGGCTGAAGCGTATCGCCGTTTTCACCACCCGTATGAGCAAATACCTCGTCTTGTGACTGGAAGATACCATCTGTACGGTAGCCGTAGAAGTGACCGATCGCCTCTCCTTCGGTGATACGCGTAATCTCAAGACCTTGTGGTCCCCAAGTTTGTCCTGTCAAGAACCCTGATTCGTTACCCAAAAGCACCACTTCGTTTTTCAAGAAACTCAAATTAGCACTTGCGCCGAAACGGAAGTCGTTCGCGAAATCACGGTCGTATCCCAACTCGAGGTCAACCCCTCTGTTGAGCATAGTACCGATGTTCGCCGTTGGAGCATCATTACCGATGTAGTCCGGCAGTGGGATACGAGTTTTCATGTCGTTGGTCACACGGTTAAAGAAATCGGCATTCACTGTCAACCAGTCAAATGCACGCATTTCAACACCAATGTTGAATTGGCTCACACTCTCCCAGCGAAGATCTGGGTTAGCTACCTGAGCAGGTGCAGTACCATTTACCAATACCTCATCACGTCCGAAGGTGTACGAACGACCACCTAAGATGGTAGAAGCGTATTCCAATGATCCAGCCGCATCGTTACCGTTGAGACCGTAACCTGCCTTCAATTTCAATTGGTTCACGTTATCGTAAATCCAGAAATCTTCCATGTGAATGTTCCAACCCGCAGATAATGACGGGAAGTAACCCCAACGGTAGTTAGAACCAAAGTTTGAAGAAGCATCAGCACGCATTACTGCGGTAGCTACATACTTTCCTTTGTAATCGTAGTTCGCACGTGCAAAGTAGGATTCGATCGCGTAACGCTCCCAATACCCACCATACACTTGCTCACTTTCTTCGTTACGGGCGTAGTCAATCGTGGCGCCATTGTAGGTAGAAACAGGCACATCACGTTTGCTACCACCGATGTAACGACCTTGGACTTCCTGAGCACTGTGTCCCACTAAACCATCAAAATGATGATCACCGAAGTCTTTAGTATAGGTAATCGTTTGATCCCAAATCCAAGTGAACGCTCTGTTGAACGAGCTGAACACTAAGTTCGTATCGAGGAAGTTCGTAGCATTTAAATAGTGAGAAGGCGTGAAACCATTCGCTCCGTAGAACGCAAGGTCAACCCCCATACTAGTTCTCGCTTTTAACCCTTCTGCAATCTCGTATTCAGCAAAAGTGTTATTTACGATCTTATCTGACCAACCGTAGTTGTTGGCAATTTGGTACGCTGCAACAGGATTGATAATCTCCGAAGTTACGCGATTTGAGATACCGTAGATACCTCCAGCATCGCGAACAAGATTACCACGAAGGCTACCGCCTGAAGTATACGGACTACCCGCCAAAACCGTCGGGTCAGTTTCATACAACGGCGTCAATGGATCCATATTTAGCGCACGCCCTAGCGGAGAACCGAACTCGGTATTTTCCGCAACTGTCTGGCTTTCATTGTGCGTGTAGGCTACGTTCCATCCTAAGGTGAAACGATCGTTTGCTTTTGTTATCGTATTCAAACGCGCTGCCAAACGAGAGAAGTTTGATTTGCCCTCAGCTACAATACCGTCTTGATCAAAGTAACTTACGGAAGAGAAGTAAGATCCCTTGTCCGATGCACCTGAGATACTGAAATCAGTGCTACGCATGATTGCGTTAGAATTGAACACGTGATCTTGCCAATTCGTGCCCTCTCCTAAATCTGATGCATTTGGATATGGAATCGATTGTCCTGCAGCAGCCGCCATTTCGTTTTGGATGGTAGCATATTCACGTGAGTTCAATACCGGAAGTTGCTTCCAAGCATTTTGCACACCTTGGTACGAGCTGAAGTTCACTTCCATTCCTTTTGCGCGCGAACCGTTTTTCGTAGTAACGATGATGACCCCGTTTGCACCACGAGCACCATAGATCGCAGCAGAAGCAGCATCCTTTAATACTTCAATAGTTTCAATATCGTTCGGATTCAAGAAATCGATACCTCCACCGATAATCACTCCATCCACTACATATAATGGGTTCGAGCCATTGATTGAAGATGTACCACGAATACGAACTACCGAAGCAGCACCAGGTGCACCCGAGTTCTGTAATACTTGAACACCCGAAGTACGTCCTTGAAGAGCGGTCTCTAAACGCGGCAATTGAAGATCTTCAAGATCCTCAGACTTCACGCTAGAAATCGCACCAGTAACGTTACTTTTTTTCTGAGTACCGTAACCCACTACAACAACCTCATCTAAAGTCGATGAAGCTTGATCGTAAGAAAGCGCGATGCGCAAGTCCTTTTGATCACCAACAATGATTGATTTATTGAGGTAGCCGACAAAGCTTACGGTAATCTCTGTTCCTTTTGGAACATCTAAAGACCATTTTCCGTCCATGTCGGTCAGAGCAGTACTGCCCGTACCATCTGCTTGAACTACCGCCCCGGGTAAAGGGCTTTTGTCTGCCGCGTCAATCACAATACCTTTGTATTGTGCTTGAAGGGAGCTTACAAGGAAGACCATTGCAAAGGCCCCTAATAGCTTTTTCGTGTGTTTACGCATAGGTGTTAGTGTGTCTGTTTTTGATTAAGCGTACTTATGACACTCAAAAGTGCATCACTCAAATCCAAACCACAACAATGACCACCGGACAAATACCGGACACGTTGTCATATATTGAAAATACTGAGTTTATTGAGAATTACAGACGTAGCGAAGCGCGAACGAATCGTCCTTTTTTATTCATCAAATAATCCATCAATATCTCTTCTGTCCTTCTTTGTGGGTCGCCCTAACCCTTTTTGCCTGGTGACATTTCGAGCCAGACGTAAAAACTCCTCTTTAGCTAACTCTTCTTGCGGTGTAACATCCTTGATATATTCGTGCACAAGCTTGGCGCTTAGACGACTTTTGGGCAATGCAAGGATCTCAAAGACCTGATCAAAGCCGTGTCTTTTGATGGTCACCACATCACCCTGCTTTACCGTTCTAGAGGGCTTTACCGCCGATTCTTCCATAAAGACGCGGTTCGAACGAACCTGCTCACCACTAAGGCTACGGGTTTTGAACAATCGGACACACCATAAGAATTTGTCTACTCGCATAAGTGCAAAATTGGAGGTTTTCAACTAATTTCAGCCAAGAACAAACATTTTATCCTTACATGAAGAACACCGCATTAGGCACATTGTTGCTGGCCTCACTTTTTTCCGCATGTCAAACCACGGCTGAAGAACCGGATCAAGCTAATACTTTATCACCTGAAACCACTGAAATTATGTCGTTTAAAAAAGGGTACCAACTGTACACTATTCGAGAACACCTTGGGGACAGCAGCAGCGTAAAGTCTTCGCTGAGCGAGACTGCAGAAATGGGCTACCAGCAGGTGGAGACGTTCGGATACTCGGAAGGCTCGTTTTTCGGATACACACCGGATCATTTTCACGACCTACTGGGGAACCATGAATTGAGCAGTCCTAGCGGTCACTATTTGCCCATGGAAATCATCACGCCCGAAGTAGGCCCCATTTCTACAACGTCCATACCTGATATTTTGGATGCCGCAGAAGCACTTGGTCAGAAATGGATTGTCATTCCATGGATGAATGAAGCTTGGCGTAACGCACAAGGGTATGAACATTTGGTCGTTTACCTCAGTCAGCTTGGAGAAGCGGCACGAGAACGCGGCATGGTCGCGGCATGGCACAATCATGACTTTGAATTCGAACCCATCGACCCATCGGATCCAGAAGGCATGACCGCCTACGAGTATTTACTCCAAAGCCTAGAAGGTACAAATGTGGTTTTTGAAATGGACTTGCACTGGGTTGCGTTTGCAGGTCAAGATCCTTTGTATTGGTTCGAAAATTATCCTGGTAGATTCCCGCTTTGGCACGTTAAAGACTTCGCCGCAGATACGCTCACTCAAGTGCCCGTTGGACAGGGTGTGATCGATTGGGAACGCCTTTTTGCTAAGGCAGAACTGAGCGGCCTTGAGCACTATTACATCGAACAAGATGTCTGTTCTGCGGACCGTGCCTTGGATTGTCTAAAAGAAAGCTTGGCGTGGACCTCAAAACAGGACTTCATCCCTTAATTTTGAACTCGAAACCCAAAATCGGCTCAACATGTACGGAGATTTAAAGGAACACCTACGCACGCAGCTTCGCGAGATTGAAGAAGCGGGATTATTCAAAAGAGAACGCATCATTACAACGCCGCAAGATGCAGTGATTAAAACCACTGACGGCGAGGAAGTATTAAACTTCTGCGCAAATAATTACTTGGGCTTGAGCTCACATCCTCGAGTACTTGAAGCGGCACACAAGACGCTCGACACACACGGATTCGGCATGAGCTCGGTTCGCTTCATTTGTGGAACTCAGGATATCCACAAGGAATTGGAGGCAAAAATTGCGGAGTTCCTTCACACGGAAGACACCATACTATATGCAGCAGCTTTTGATGCAAACGGCGGTGTGTTTGAACCACTGTTAACGGCAGAAGACGCGATTATTTCTGACAGTCTGAACCACGCTTCGATCATCGATGGAGTGCGCTTGTGTAAGGCTGCTCGTTACCGCTATGCCAACAACGACATGGCGGAGCTCGAGGAGCAACTACAAAAAGCGGAGGGCGCTCGTTTCAAAATCATCGTCACGGACGGTGTATTCTCGATGGACGGTTATGTGGCTCAATTGGACAAAATTTGTGACCTCGCAGACAAATACGACGCACTAGTCATGGTGGATGAGTGTCATGCCACTGGATTTATCGGCAAAACTGGTCGTGGAACAGTAGAACTCAAAAATGTGCTTGGTCGCGTAGACATCATCACAGGGACTTTAGGAAAAGCACTCGGAGGTGCAATGGGTGGATTCACCACTGGGCGTAAAGAAATTATCGAGATGCTTCGCCAAAAGTCTCGTCCGTATTTGTTCTCCAACTCGCTAGCTCCGGCTATCGTAGGTGCTTCCATAGAGGTATTCAACGTTTTGAGCGAGAGCACGGAATTGCGCGACAGATTAGAATCGAACATTAATTACTTTAAAAAAGGGGTCGCAGAAGCAGGCTTCGATTACAAGGATGGTGAAAGCGCGATTGTACCAATCATGTTGTACGACGCAGCGCTGAGCCAAAAATTTGCAGACCTATTGCTCGACGAGGGGATTTATGTCATCGGCTTCTTCTACCCTGTCGTGCCTCAAGGTCAGGCACGCATTCGTGTCCAATTAAGCGCGGCGCACACCAAAGAACATTTGGACCACGCTATAGCAGCTTTCACCAAAGTTGGAAAGGCACTAGGCGTGTTACCTGCATAACTTTAACATCCATTTAGCGCGGAAGTAGAGCAAGGGTAAACTCTAGCTCAAACTTCCGCGTTACTTTTGAACGCTAATACCATAGATACAGCTAGATATGCTTATTCAAATTGCCCAATTCCTTCTCGGACTCTCTCTACTCATTGTTTTACACGAGTTCGGGCACTTCTTACCTGCTAGAGCGTTCGGCGTTAAAGTCAGCAAATTCTATTTGTTCTTCGACTACAAATTTTCGCTCTTCAAAAAGAAAATTGGCGAGACAGAATGGGGTATCGGCTGGATTCCTTTGGGCGGCTATGTAAAGATCGAAGGCATGGTCGATGAAAGTATGGATACCGACAACCTCAGCGAAGAACCTGAGGAGTGGGAATTCCGCGCAAAACCAGCTTGGCAGCGTATCATTATACTGACCGGAGGAGTGATCATGAATTTCATCACAGCCTATTTCATCTATGTTTTCTTGCTGATGAATTATGGTAAGGACTACCTCCCGAACGATGCGTTAGTACACGGTATTTGGACCAACGAACGCGGTATCGAGATGGGCTTGGAAAATGGAGACAAAGTCCTTCGTATCGGTGATGTTCAGCCGGAAAGCTACAGCGAATCGGCTTTGGAAATTTTGCTCAGCGGCGGATCAGACCTCATCATTGAGCGTGAAGGGAAAGAGGTGATTATTCCAATTCGCGATGAGGATATTGAAGACATGGTGAAAAACAAATCCTTTATCGGCTTAATCAAGCCACGTATGCCTTACGTGGTTGGATGGTTCTCTGAGCAGTCATTGGGCGAGTCTTTGGGGATGCAAATTGGAGATTCCATCACCAGCCTCAATGGTCAACCAATGATTTTCTTTGACGAATACCAGCGCACCCTACCCGAATATGCTGGGCAGGAGATCGCCTTGAGCTACTACCGCGATGGCGCTGTAGACACCTTGCGTTTGCGTGTTCCTGAATCTGGGAAGATCGGGGTTGGAAATACGAGCGAGGTATTCAAATACTACACCATTAAGAACAAAAAGTACACCTTCGCAGAAGCGCTAAGCGGTGGCTTCGATGAAGTAGGATCGAAACTCGACGGTTATGTCCGCCAATTCAAACTCATCTTTAACCCAAAAACCGAGGCGTACAAAGAGGTCGGAGGCTTCTTGACCATTCTAAAACAATACGATAGTGCGTGGAACTGGCGCCACTTCTGGGAATTCACGGCGTTCCTGAGTATCATGCTTGGCTTCTTGAACATATTGCCCATCCCAGCTTTGGACGGAGGCCATGTCATCTTCACGGCCATTGAGTGGATCACAGGCCGCAAGCCATCGATTAAAGTGCTCGAATACGCCCAAATGATCGGCTTCTTTATTCTCCTGGCACTGCTCATTTTTGCGAACGGGAACGACGTGATCAAAACCTTCTTCGGCTAAAACCCCCTTCTGAGGCACTATGGATCAAAGCGCACTTTTGTACGATCACCTTTGTCAGGTCAACGACCCGGAGATTCCGGTACTCAGCCTGCACGATATGGGGATTTTACGAAGTGTCGCCCCCCTGGATCCAAATGATCCGCGGTATGCTGACGCGCTGGACCAATTTCACGCCGAACATCCGGACGCACCGAAGGAGCATGCGGAATGGGTCTACCTGATCACTATTAGCCCCACCTATGTCGGATGTCCTGCAATGGATCGCATGGAGCAAGACCTCAAAGAAGCGATGTATGTACGTCAGCTGCCCTTCGTCATTGAGCAACAATTACAACCTTCTTGGACCACCGATTGGATCACCGCAGAAGGACGACGGAAAATGGAGGAATATGGTATTGCCCCACCTGTAGCGGGCTCCGCTGATAAACGCACACTTTTTTCCGAGGCTCCGAAAGTGCGTTGCCCGAAATGTAAAGATCAGAACACAAGAATGCTGAGTTTGCACGGAAGTACCGCTTGTAAAAGCCAGTATGTTTGCAATGCATGCTTAGAACCTTTCGAATATTTCAAGTGCCTCTAAAGTGGCTTTGATGCCGTAACTTTGAGGTCCCAAACACAGAAACATGTCAAAATCGACCTCTATTCCTTTTAAAAAAGCGTTTGAATTGATGGCCACCGCTAAAAGTATGGCGGAGCTTTACGAACGCGAGAAGGAAACCACTTCGAAATATGTACACGCCACCAGCCGAGGACACGAAGCAGCACAGCTCGCGCTAGCACTTCAGCTTGAGCCGAAAGATTATGTCGCTCCCTATTACCGCGATGACAGTATTCTCTTAGGGATAGGTATGCAGCCGAAGGATTTGATGCTGCAGCTTTTGGCCAAAATTGACGACCCCTTCTCCGGGGGACGTACCTATTACTCACACCCGAGTTTAAAGGACGACGATAAACCTAAAATACCTCACCAAAGCTCGGCTACCGGGATGCAAGCCATTCCGACCGCCGGCGTTGCCATGGGCATTCAATACCGCGAACAGCAAGGGCTCGCTAGCGAAGAAGAGCTCGGCGCAATAGCGGTGTGTAGTATTGGCGACAGCGCCATGACCGAAGGTGAGATTTCTGAGGCCTTACACATGGCTGCGCTGAAACAGTTCCCACTGCTGATGTTCGTTCAGGACAACGGCTGGGACATTAGTGCCAATAGAAAAGAGGTACACCACAGCAACGCGGTGGAGTACGCCAAAGGTTTCACAGGGATCGAAACTCGCGACCTCAACGGTTCTAGCTTCGAGGAATGTTACACCGCTCTTGCAGAGGTGATTGAAATCATGCGTACAGAGCGCCGCCCATTCCTTGTTCGTTTGGATGTACCACTTCTGAACCACCACACTTCGGGAGTTCGCAAAGAATGGTACCGAGACGATCTAGACGAAGCTGCAACTCGGGATCCCTACCCGGTACTGCATGCACAATGTTTGGCTTCTGGTATGAGTGAAGAGGAATTGGCCGGTATTGAACAAGAAGCACAGGCCTTGGTCGAAAAGCAGTACCTAGAGGCCTTAGCGATGCCCGATCCGCAACCTGAAGATTTGTTCAACCACACCTTTGCCCCGACTCCAATCACGGAAGAAAAGGGAGAACGAGCACCAAAAGGTGCAGTCCCTACGGTCATGGTTGATGCGGCCCTTTTTGCCCTGAAAGAGATCATGACTGCGCATCCAGAGTCTTTGCTGTACGGCCAAGATGTCGGCGGTCGTTTAGGCGGCGTATTCCGCGAGGCGGCGACACTTGCGCAGCAGTTTGGCGATGCACGTGTCTTCAACACACCTATTCAAGAGGCCTTTATCATAGGATCAACCGTGGGTATGGCCGTAACCGGTCTGAAACCATTTGTCGAGGTCCAATTCGCAGATTACCTCTGGCCGGGAATGAACCAACTATTCACCGAAGTCGCACGCTCCTACTACCTCAGCAACGGAAAATGGGCAACTTCAGCTGTGATCCGCGTACCGATCGGTGCCTACGGCTCGGGCGGTCCGTTCCACAGCTCGTCCATAGAGAGCGTCGTTACGAATATTCGCGGAATCAAGATTGCCTATCCATCCACCGGAGCAGATTTGAAAGGATTGATCAAAAGTGCGTACTACGACCCTAATCCTGTGGTCATTTTCGAGCACAAAGGACTGTATTGGAGCAAAATCCCAGGAACAGAAGGCGCGAAAACGCCTGAGCCTAGCGCAGACTATGTCATTCCTTTCGGAAAAGCGCGCATGGCCAACGAGGCATCTACAGAAGTCATTGAAGGAGGCGAGAGCGCTCTTGTGGTTACGTACGGTATGGGCGTGTACTGGGCGCAGGCAGCCGCTAAAGAATTGGACCATGAGATTAGTATCCTCGACTTGCGCACCCTAGCACCTTGGGACCGCAATAAAGTTATGGCTGAATCTAAGCGTCATGGGCGTGTGCTGGTACTCACCGAGGAAAGCAGCAGTCCGAGCTTTGCGCAAAGTGTGCAAGGAGCCATCAGCGAGGAATGTTTCGAGTGGCTCGATGCGCCAGTAAAACTGGTTGGATCCGAGAATGTACCTGCCATTCCGCTGAACAGTACTTTGGAGCAAACGATGCTGCCAAACGCAGCAAAAGTAGCTGCTGCACTACGCGAACTATTGGACTATTAACAAGCAGGCGAGGTTCCGAGAAAAATCGGTACTTTAGACGCTCAAAATTATAGCAAATGAACACAGTGTTTCTAGGGATCATGGGTCCCAACCAAATGATACTGATTCTCGTCGCGATATTGCTTCTTTTCGGAGGTCGCAAAATCCCTGAACTCATGCGTGGCCTAGGTCGTGGCGTGAAAGAGTTTAAGGATGGCGTCGCTGAAGATGGCGAAAAAACCGAAGGAGACAACAAAGAATAACCACCTAATTCGCATTGGGGTATGAGCAGCACTGCACAAGCGGTAGATACATTTCTGTCCAAAATTGAGCAAACAAAAGACCTGAACATCTTCCTAGAAGTGTGGGCAGATGAAGCGCGCGCAAGAGCAAAAGAAGTCGATGAGAAAATTGCGAACGGCACTGCAGGGAAACTTGCGGGCATGGTCATCGCACTCAAAGACAATATTTGTTACCAAGATCACAAGGTCAGTGCCGCATCAAAAATTCTCGAAGGTTTCGAAAGCCAATTTTCTGCAACCGCTGTCGAACGCCTACTTGCTGAAGACGCCGTCTTCATTGGACGCACGAATTGTGATGAGTTCGCGATGGGCTCCGGAAATGAAAACTCAGCGTTTGGCCCGGTTAAAAACCCATGGAACCCAACCAAAGTACCCGGCGGATCTTCAGGTGGCTCTGCTGCTGCTGTTGCCGCAGGACTTTGTCATGCCGCATTAGGTTCAGATACTGGTGGTTCTATTCGCCAACCGGCCGCCTTCACAGGAACCGTAGGCTTTAAACCCACCTACGGTCGTGTTTCTAGACATGGACTTATCGCTTACGCCAGCAGCTTCGATCAGATCGGACCATTTACTTCTAATGTTGCCGATGCAGCAAAAATAATGGAAGTAATTGCCGGCCCGGATCAGTACGATGCCACCGCTTTGCAAACACCACTTCCAGCTGCCGTTAAAAAAGTACCTAAGAAGGTCGCGTACCTAAAAACCGCTATCGATCATCCAAAAGTAGATGAGCACGCTCGCAAGGCGTTCCAAGCCCAGCTCGAATTACTCGAAAACGCCGGTGTTGAAGTGGTACCTGTAGAATTCGAACTATTGGATGTCCTCGTGCCGGTGTACTACATCATTACTACCGCCGAAGCCAGCTCCAACCTCGCTCGTTTTGACGGGGTACATGCCGGCTACCGCAGTGCGGAAAGCACCGATCTTGAAAGTGTCTACAAACTGAGCCGTAGCGAAGGATTTGGCACCGAGGTTCAACGTCGTATCATGCTCGGAACTTTTGTATTGAGCTCAGGATATTACGACGCGTACTACGGTAAAGCGCAAAAAGTACGTCGCATGGTTAAAGAGTGGACGGATCGCACGCTCGAAGAATACGATGCATTGCTGTGTTTGACCACTCCTGCTACAGCGTTTGACATTGGTCGCGAAGTAGCAGACCCAACTGTCAATTATTTGGAAGATATCTTCACCGTACAAGCAAATATTGCAGGAAACCCAGCGGTAAGCGTTCCTATGGGCGTTCACCCGAATGGTCTCCCTATGGGCTTGCATATCATGGGTGCCTTCGGAGCGGATCTCGATGTCTTAGAGATGGCGCGTTGGATACAAACCCACTAACGAAGAAATCTATGCTACGTACGATCGCTTTGATTTGCGCCGTTTTTGGCCTGTTTACCTCTTTCGGACAATCCAGCGATAGTCTCGTCACTCCACTTCCTCTTCCCGATTCCACTCAGCTAACCACCCCTGTGGGAGCCGATCTCGATTCGGCGGGTCTTTGGGCTTTAGACCAACGACTTGCGGCCTTCGATTCCGCACACGCCCTCTATGCGATGGCTACTTTCAAAGCCGTAGACACGGTGCATCCTCTGCCTTTGACGGATAGCATTTTCGAACACTACATGCACGATCTCGATGCACGCACTCCCTTCGAAATGTCCTACAATCCGATCGTTCGAAAGTATCTGGAGCGTTATCTGAAATATGGAACACAAAGACTGAGTCGAATGATGGCGCATGGAGCTTATTACTTCCCCATGTTCGAGGAACATCTTGACAAATACAACATGCCCTTAGAGCTTAAGTATTTAGCGATTGTTGAAAGCGCACTCAACCCTAAAGCACGTTCTTATGTCGGTGCGACGGGACTCTGGCAGTTCATGTACAGCACGGGGAAAATCTACGATTTGAAAGTGAACAGCTACGTGGACGACCGCAATGACCCTTTGAAAAGCACAGAAGCCGCCTGTCAGTACATGTTGAAAATGTACGATGTATTTGAAGATTGGAACTTGGTGCTCGCTGCGTACAATAGCGGCCCAGGAAATGTTCGCAAAGCCATACGTCGCAGTGGCGGAAAAACTTCTTACTGGGAAATCAGACCATACCTTCCGCGTGAAACTTCTGCCTATGTTCCGTTGTTTATTGCCGCAACTTATGCCATGGAATACGGGCACTTGTACGGAATTGGTCCTGCAGAGGTACCTGCCTATTACGAACATACCGATACCGTACGCATCACCAAACAAATTCATTTCAAACAGCTCGAAGAACGACTCCAAGTAGACGGCAGTACCCTGGAGTTCCTCAACCCGCAATACCGGTATAAGATTGTACCCGTAGTCAGCGGACAGGACTACTTTATCACGCTGCCCAAAGCCAAAGCCGAAGTGTTTCGAGCGGAGCAAGACAGCATTTATGCCATCGCAGATGCCTACTTCCAGGAGCGCGCAAGCAGTATGCCTGATTTCACCCAAATGAACGAGCGCACCGTCCACCGCGTAAAGAGCGGGGAGACACTTGGTCACATCGCGGGTAAATACGGGGTTGGTGTGAGCGAAGTAAAACGCTGGAACGGGCTGAAAAGCGATATGATACGTGTGGGGCAACGTATTGTCGTGTATCCGCGAAGGTTGTAATTGACTTTTATCGAGAGATTGGCGTACTTTTTGTCCTTAATGACACTCATTAAACTCATTCACCATGACCTCTTCACTACTCAGGTTTACAGTATTAAGTCTCCTTCTGGTATTCTCTACTTCGTGTAAAAAGAAAAATGCAGACGGAACAAAGACGAAATCTCAGCGCATTTTAGTTCCATCAAGTGGTACTCATAGTGAGCTGTTGCTGGTTATGCCTGACCGTTTATGGCAAGGTGCGGCTGGGGAAGCGTTTCGTGAATTGTATTTAGCGGATCAGGAGGGTCTCCCGCAATCAGAGCCATATTTTGACGTAAGTCGGGTTCGTCCAGAAGATGTAAACGATCTTTTGAAACGTACAAAAAGCATTATGTGGGTGGAGCCGAGTGATACGTCGTTTGTAAAAATGCAGAAGGACCTTTGGGCGAGACCGCAGCGCATCGTGCGTATAACAGCACCATCGACTAAGGCCATAACCGAAAGTATCCGCGCTAGCGCAAAGCAGATTATTCAAGCGTTTAAGGAACACGACATGGGAGTGATTCAGAGCCGATTAAAAAAGTCTTCGTACGCCTACACCCATGAGAACATGAAGAAAATGGGCATTAAAAGCATGCTCATGCACCAAGGTTTTGATCCGACTTTGGACAAAGAAGGTTTAAAGATTTTTGCTACAAAAACAGTACGTACCATCCAGTACGTGGTGGTAAGCGAGCGCCCAATGACCGATGGTTTAGTGAGCGTAGACGATGTGATTGCGCACCGTGATAGCTTGGGTAAACATTACTTCGAGGGCTCCTATGAAGGCTCTTATATGACCACGGAAACGCTCATACCTCCAACGATTTCTAACACGGAAATAAGCGGCATGTTTGCTCTAGAGACGCGCGGCCTATGGCGTATGGAGGGTGATTTTATGGGAGGTCCTTTCTTGTCGTATACCATTTACGATGAAAAAAATGACCGCATCTTGACGATCGAGAGCTTGCTCTATGGACCTACGGCTAAAAAACGCAATGTAGTTCTAGAAATGGAAGCGATGATGCGTTCGATAAAGTTGTAAAAGTGATTCTTTAGGAATTGGTCAAAAGTCCGTATTGGTGTACATTGGGGGAGCAAACCCAAGAAGCATGTTACAAACAAACCACCAAAACGGGGTGTTCTACATCACCTTTGACCGCCCCGATAAATTCAACAGTTTCAATAGAACATTAGCCCTTGGCGTTCAACAAGCGCTCAAGGATGCCGCAGAGGACTCGTCGGTACGTGCAGTTGTGATTACCGGTAAAGGAAAAGCATTTTGCGCAGGTCAAGATTTAGCCGAGGCTACAGATCCGAATGGACCTGCTTTGAGTACTATCGTGAGCGATCATTACAACCCTATTATTACCGCGATTCGCAAACTGCCGAAACCAGTGATTGCTGCTGTGAACGGTGTAGCTGCTGGTGCCGGTGCAAATATCGCTCTAGCGTGTGATATTGTCGTTGCCCATGAAAAGGCAAGTTTCATACAGGCATTCAGTAAAATTGGCCTTATTCCAGACAGCGGAGGAACATTTACGCTACCAAGATTGGTGGGCTTCCAACGCGCGAGCGCACTTATGATGACCGGCGATAAAGTACCTGCTGCTCAAGCGTTACACATGGGTATGATCTACCAAGTTTTTCCTGAAGATACTTATAGCGCAGAAGTCACTGCACTTGCCGAGCGCATGGCACAGATGCCAACGAAAGGACTCGCGCTTACCAAAGCTGCATTAAACAAGGCGTACGTGAATGATTTGAGAGAACAATTAGACTTGGAAGAGTCGCTCCAAACACGTGCCGGACAAACCGAAGATTTCAACGAGGGTGTACAGGCTTTTCTAGAGAAACGCGCACCTATTTTTAAAGGTAAATAATATGAAAGTAGCCGTTTTAGGAGCAGGTGCCATGGGCACAGGGATAGGTCAAGTAGCAGCACAGAACGGGTGTAACGTCGTGTATTACGACAGCTTTCCTGGTGCAACAGACCGCAGCCGCGCCGCTATTGAAAAAGTCTTTAATCGACTCGTTGAAAAAGGTAGAATGACTGCCGATCAGCACGCAGAGACGCTTTCGAGAATGGATTGGAGCGCAACGCTGGACGCCGTTCAAGGAGCGGACTTAGTGATTGAAGCTGTGGTTGAAGATCTCAACGTGAAGAAGGCACTTTTCGCGAGTGTCGAACCTTTGATCTCTGAAAGCGCCTGGTTGTGTACCAACACTTCTAGCTTGAGCATTGCCGCACTAAGTGCTGATTTACAGCACCCTGAACGCTTCGGTGGATTACATTTCTTTAATCCCGCCCCACTGATGCCTTTGGTGGAAATCGTGCCGGGTGTGAAAACGGGAGAAGAGTATAGTGACGCTATGGAGGCACTGATGAGCGATTGGGGAAAAATCCCTGTTGTGGCTAAGGATACTCCGGGCTTCATTGTAAACAAAGTCGCACGCCCATTCTATAGTGAGGCCATCAAACTCTATGAGGAAGGTGTGGCTAGCGTAGCGGAGATCGATGCTGCAGTTAAGGACATGGGCTTCCGTATGGGACCGTTTGAATTGACCGATCTGATCGGGCACGATGTGAATTACACCGTTACTGAAACCGTTTGGAGCCAATTTTTCTATGACCCCCGTTTCCGACCTTCCATCACCCAAAAGCGCCTAAAAGAGGCTGGGTTACTTGGTCGTAAAACCGGACGAGGATTTTACAACTATGCCGGTGGTATGGATGCCGCCGTGATTGCTCAGCAAGAAGCGGAAATCGACCCAATGCTTTCGGAAAAGATTGTGGAGCGCATTTTGTGTTTGATCATCAACGAAGCACTGGATGCGGTGTGGCAAGGTATTGCATCACCCGAGAACGTGGACCTTGCGATGACCAAAGGGGTGAACTACCCAAAAGGGCCGATCAGCTGGGGACTAGAGATGGGCTGGGACCAAGTCCTAGATGTTTTGAAGCGTTGTCATAAACACTACGGTGATGACCGCTACCGTCCATGTCCATTGCTACGTCACCTGAATTCGGGCAATGCGGAATTGGGCGAGGGTCGACTTACTGATAATTTCATGGTGTAAACCTTATGAGCACACCTTCCAAAGCACTGCTTGAACGTGCCTATGCGCAGGACGCTTCCATCTACCAGGAAACCCCTCGTGAAGTAGCCTTTCCCAAAAGTGCGGAAGATGTGATAGCGCTGGTCCAGCGTCAAACTCCTCTTATTCCCAGAGCTGCAGGTACGTCTCTCGCTGGCCAAGTTGTTGGCGATGGGGTTGTACTAGATACGGGACGACACATGAATTCCATTTTGCACGTAAATGTAAAGGAGCGCTGGGCTGAAGTTGAGCCAGGTGTCGTGCGCGATGAGCTCAACTACCACCTCCAGGAATACGGGCTATTTTTTGGCCCAAACACCTCCACTTCTAACCGCTGTATGCTGGGAGGCATGGTGGGTAACAACAGCTCTGGATCCACGTCTATTTCCTATGGGACTACCCGCGAGAAGCTTCTCGGACTGGAGTTTGTCACCGCCGACGGAACGCTGCGCGCCATGGGCGAGATCTACTCCGAAGGGAGCCGGGAGCTTCCCCTTCCCGTCCAAGAGTGGTTGTCGCAGTGGCAGGAAGCTTGGTCGAAGCAACATCTCGAACAACATTTCCCCGACAAAAGCATTCACCGCCGTAATACAGGCTATGCGATTGATCTCGTGGGGGAAAACAGCAACGCCCTACTCGGTGTACTTTCTGGTTCAGAAGGTACGCTGGGCATTACGACTAAAATTCGTGTGGCCTTAGACCCGCTCCCACCTGCTCATGTTGCAGTGGCCGCCCTACACTACCAAAGCATGGACCAGGCGATGGGTGCCACTCCCCGTCTAATGAAACAGCAGCCTTACCAGCTAGAGCTCATGGACCGCATCATTTTGGAGTGTACGCGTGGAAGTAAGGAATATGCACCGTACCGCTCTTTTGTCGAAGGCGACCCCGCGGCAATTTTATTGGTGGAAGTACGCGGCAGTGATCGGGCGGAACTCCGAGCAAAATTGGATGCGCTTACCTGCGATGAAAGTTATGCGCGCGCTGAACTCTTCGGTGAAGAAAGTGACCAAGTTTGGAAGCTACGCGCCGCAGGACTTGGTCTACTGTCCAATGTACCTGGAGATGCGAAACCCGTGGCATGTATCGAGGATACGGCGGTTCGTGTAGAGGTGCTTCAGGCTTATATACGAGAATTCGATGCTTTGATGCAAGGTTTCGGGCAGCAGAGCGTGTACTACGCCCATGCTGGTGCCGGGGAACTGCACCTACGCCCGATTTTAAATTTAAAAACATCCGAAGGGGTACGCTTGCTGTATGAAATCAGCAAGGCCAGTGCTGAATTGGTCAAAAAATACGGTGGATCCCTCTCCGGTGAACACGGCGATGGTCGCGTTAGAGCAGCCTTCATTAAAGACTTTTATGGCCCTGAGGTGTATCCTTGGATGGAAAGTTTTAAAAAGGCTTGGGACCCAAAAAATCTTCTAAATCCCGGTAAAATCGTTGGTGCAAAGCCCATGAATGAGGATTTGCGCTATGTGCCTGATGCGAGAGAAGCAGCCCTCGAGACCAAACTAGATTTCTCCAGTGATGGTGGATTTCTGCGTGCGGTAGAAAAGTGCAATGGCTCGGGAGATTGCCGTAGATTGCCCTTC
>Ga0209955_1000117_pt1 | contig 31892 bp, 25 predicted proteins | sample SalPonA_A_H2O_MG_FD_185716 | JGI IMG/M metagenome (GOLD analysis project Ga0209955, IMG submission 185716) | Water microbial communities from South San Francisco under conditions of wetland restoration - Salt Pond MetaG R2A_A_H2O_MG (SPAdes)... | ecosystem: Environmental > Aquatic > Non-marine... | reverse complement strand
GAGCTTTAATGGTGATATAAAAATTAAAACAACACTAGATGATGACGTTACTGTTTTTGACAGAGACTTTACTACATTTAGTAAACAAACTACAGATACCGGTAGCATTACGCTCTATCAAAACATCGATGACGAATATTTAATTGCAGAAGAACTAGAACATCCAAGTGTAATAGATGCAATGTTCGGTGATCTAGTAATTGTAAACGGCAACGAAGTTTATGTCGGAGCACCTAGACTAGTCAACGAGGACGGTGTTAAAGGTGCAGTTGTAAACTACGGAATGCCTAGAGGCAAATATAGTTGGGAAGTTTTACGTTCTAGTGTAGATGTTGTAGATCTTAAGAAGATTAAACAGGCATTCTTGTATAATGTTAAAACTAATAAACTAGTTGAATATCTTGATTATGTTGACGTACAGCAAGGTAAGATTCCTGGTCCTGCAGAACAAGAAATTACGTTCAAGAGCTACAACGATCTTGCACGTTACAATAACACAATAAATGCAAGACAGTTTAGCGAATACAACAACTGGGAAGAAGAACATGTTGGCAAACTATGGTGGGATTTAAGCACTACTAGGTTTAAAAATGCATACACAGGCGATGCAATAAATCAAACCAACCGTTGGAACAAGATTGTTCCTGGTTATAGTGTAGACGTTTACGAGTGGGTAGAAAGTAATTTGATTCCAAGCGAATGGGATGCAGTTGCAGATACTCCGGATGGTTATGCAAAAGGTATCAGCGGAACATCGAGATACGGTGACGATGCGTACTCGCAAAAACTAGTCTTTGATCCAGTAAGCCAGTCATTCAGTACAAAATACTACTTCTGGGTTAAGAACAAATTTACTATTCCTGACATGGACGGTCGCAGCATAAGTGCAGGCGACGTTGCTAGATTGATTCAAGATCCAGCGGGTCAAGGCTACAGATTTGCTGCACTACTAAGCAACCGCAGATTTGCACTGTTTAATTGCAGAAGTTTAATAGCAGACACAGATGTTGCTCTAAACGTTGCTTACTATACTCAAGATACACAAGAACAAAACGTCCACAGTGAGTACCAAATCGTAAGCGAAGGTCTAGAAACAAGTCAACCTAAAGAAGACATTCTTCGCAAGTGGATTGACAGTTTAACTGGATACGACAGTGCAGGTCGTCAAGTGCCTGATCCTGAATTGTCACCTAGACAAAAATATGGAGCACTTTCTAATCCACGTCAGGCTATGTTTGTAAACAGACAAGAAGCCCTAAAACAAACTGTTGAAAGAGCTAACCTCGTACTGTCAAGAAATATTATGGTTGACGAGTTTGACTTTGACAGATTAAACAGTAAAGAAGCAGAGCCTCGTTTAACTACATTTAGTTATGATATTGTTGTTGATACAATTGAAGATCTAAGTTTTGTTGGAACTGAGAGAGCAGAACCTGCACAACTTCGTTTAGAACTAAACAACGGCAGCGTGAGAAAAGTAACTATTACTAACAAAGGTCGTAGTTATGTTGACCCTACTTATGTTCCAGGCGAAAGCACAAGACGTAAAGGACCAAGCTACACTGTTATCGGCACAGGCGAAGGCTTAGAGCTAGATTTAACAATCAACAACATTGGGCAAGTAACAAAGGTCGATATTCTAAATCCGGGAATAAACTACGAGTCAACTACACAAGTTGTTGTTCGTAGATTAAGTGTACTAGTTCGTAATGATAGCACCGTAGACGGTCGTTGGGCAATATACGAATGGAACGAAACAACTACATCTTGGGATAGGAAGCGTGTTCAAAGTTACAACACTTCTCTATACTGGGATTATGCAGATTGGTATGCAGAAGGTTACAACCAGTTTACAACAATTGATTATTCAGTTGACTTTAGTTATCAGCTACCGTCAACTAATGCAACAATTGGCGATATTGTTAAGATCCAGACAATCGGATCAGGCGGCTGGCTGTTACTCAGAAGAGTATCACTAACTGGTTCGAGGGATTATACTGAAGATTATGAAACTATTGGTAGACAGAATGGCACAATTCAGTTAAGCTCTAAATTGTATGATGTTGCAGTAAGTAACGTAGGCTTTGATGCATTTGCGTTTGACAGCAAGTTCTACGATTCAGAACCAGTAGTAGAAACTAGACAGATACTCGAAGCACTAAAAGAAGATTTGTTTGTTGACAATCTTGCAAAAGACTTTAACGAATTATTCTTTGCAAGTGTAAGATATGTATTGTCTGAGCAGTTTAACGTAGACTGGGTATTCAAGACAAGTTTTGTAAAAGCAAAACACAATGTAGGCGAACTAGAGCAGAAGATTACGTACCAAAACGACAACTTGCCTAGCTACAATGATTACATTGAAGAAGTTAAACCTTACAAGACAAATGTTCGTGAATACTTGAGTGCATACGAAAGAATAGAGAATACAAATACTCTAACTTCAGACTTCGACGTACCTCCATACTACGACACAACAACTGGTAAGATTACAACTAGCGAACTAAAAGTAATTGATAACAACCTAGTTGGTGCAGAACCAAGATTCGACGAGTACCCAGATAAAAACTGGATAGATACTGTTGGATTTGAAGTAACTGCTATTAACATATTTGATGGTGGTTCTAAGTACAAGAATCCTCCACAGGTGTTTATTGAAGGCGGTGGCGGCACCGGTGCAACTGCAAAAGCATACATTGGTCGAGGAAGTGTAGTAAAAGTTGAAGTTACTAATCCAGGCAGCGGTTATCTAAGTGCTCCTACAGTACGTCTAGTAGGCGATGCTCAAGACGGTGGAACAGAAGCACGCCTAAGTGCAGTTATTGGTAACAGTCTTGCTAAGAGCTTTAAAGTTATTACTAAGTTTGACCGCGTAAGTGGCGAATACTTTATCCTAAGCTTACCAGAAACACAAACGTTTACTGGCACTGCACAAACAGTTAAGTTTACGCTAAACTGGCCTATGGAGATTAAAACAAATCGCATAGCTGTATACATTGATGGCGAAAAACAACTTCGCAGTAAATTTACATACACTAACATCAAAGACACTACAGCATCTTATGAAAGATACTTAGGTCAAATTGAGTTTGTTGATCCTCCTGCACTAGATGCAAAAATTGTTGTAGAGTACAGTAAAGATCCTGCAATGCTACAGAGCGCAGACCGTATTAGAGAATTCTACAAACCAACTGCTGGCATGCCAGGCATTGACTTAGGTCAGCTAATGACAGGCATTGACTACGGCGGTGTTGAAGTACGCAGTTTCGACTTTGACGGTCCTGCAGGATGGGACACAGACGGATGGTATGCAGAGCCATGGGATACTTACGATAACACATACGAAGATATCCTGTTTATTGCAGATGGCACAACTGTAGTTATTGAGCTAGACGAGCCGCTAGAAGACGGTGTTGTTTATAACGTATATCGTAACGGTGTAAGAATAGATGATGCTAACTACAACACAACGCCTACTAATCCTAATGCTGTAATGAACAGCATTACAGGTGATGGCGTAACAACTGTAGTTAATCTAGTAGACGTTACAGCAGAAGATGGTGATAGATTTATTCTTCGCAAGATTACATCAGACGGTAGCTTCTTACCAGATGGTGATAGTTTTGATACAATACTTGAAGGCGGTAATCTAAACTATGGTAATGCTACTGGTGTAAATGCAGAAGATATTGTTGTAGATGGTGATTTGTTTGTTACTCCAATAACAAGCGGAGGCCCGGAAGAACTAGTCCCAGGACAAATTCTCGACACTGTAGATATTAAAGTTTACGAGCGTGTAGGCGCCGGACAAGGCGAAGTATACAATCAAAACTACATTACAGACGGTGTAACTAGCGAATACGGTTTAGGATTGTTCCCTAACAGTGACGATGCTGTTATTGTTAAACTTGGTACAACAGTATTAAGTGATGATCAATACGTTGTTGACAGAGTAGCACAAACACTAACCTTTAACACAACACCGGCATCAGGACAGCGTCTAACAATACTAAGTGTCGGTAAGAACGGCCAAAACATTCTTGACATTGACACTATTGTTGCAGATGGCACTTCGATTATACTAGAAACTAAAGTACAGTGGACTAAAGATCTACAGTTTGTTTACACAGTTAATGGTAAAGAACCAGAAGCAGGTACAGTAATTCCTACAAAAAATGATGCAGGATTTGTTGTATTTGAGTTTTCTCAAGGAAATCCTCCAGCAGGAACAGTACTTGATTATGAAATCTATGCAAATAACGATCAACAGAACTACAGTAAAGTAATGAAGGATACGTTTGTTGCAGACGGTAGCACAGTTAGTTTTGATCTAGCAGTAGCTCCGGCAGTAAAAGGTCCTGCTCAATTCTATACTATTGTAGAAGTTGACGGCAAGATACAAAGTCCAGGATATAATATCCAATTTGTTGTAACAGATTCTCTACAAGTTGAGTATGAACTAGAAAAATTCCAAGTACCAGATTCGACTATTAATACTGCATTCTTAGAAGTGTATGTAAATGGAGAAATTTTACAACAAAGTGTTGAGTATCTAGTAAGTGTTGGTAACTCTAGTATTATTCTTGATGCTGGTCTATTGCAAGTTGGCGATGAGCTAGAAATCTTCCTAAAAGATGTAGGCGATTACCAAATAGACGGTGCTACACTAACATTTAACACTGGTAAAGAACCCGCAGAAGGCGCAGTAATTAACGTCTACTCATTTACTAATCACGATGTAACTGGACTAGAGCGTTATACTTACGACATGGTTGCTAGAAGTAGCCTAACAAAAGGTTTAGACGAGTTTACAAGATTCCACTCAATCAAAGGTGGTAAGATCGAACTTGTTACTCCGGCAGTGGGCGTACAATATGTTTGGGTAATGGTAGACGGCGAATGGTTAATGCCGACTGTAGATTACGATCTAAGCCTAGACAAGCGCATAGTACACTTGAAAGATGCACCTGCAGACGGTGTAACTGTTGATGTACTACACTTTGCAGCACCATTAAGTACTCCAAGAATTGCATTTAGACAGTTTAAAGATATTCTTAACAGAACACACTACAAGCGTGTTGATAATGCACAAGGTATTGTTCTTGCTCAAGATTTACACGAATACGACTTGCGTATTGAAGTAGAAGATGCAACACTACTTCCAACCCCGGATCGTAGACAGAACAAGCCTGGCATTATTTTTGTTCAAGGCGAGCGTATAGAATACTTTATTAAAGACGGAAATACTTTACGTCAAATACGCCGTGGCACACTAGGTACAGGTGTAGGCTCAGTATATCCTGCAGGTACTACTATTGAAGCACAAGGATCAAATAAAAATATTCCTTATGCAGATGAGGTAATTACTACAAACATCGATGCAACAGAAGGCCAAACAAGAATAGCACTTGATTGGATACCAACAGCAGGTGTAAACGAGTTTGAATTGTTTGTGGCTGGACGTAGAATGCGTAAAACACCAATTGAGGTGTTTGATCCTACACTAGCTATTGACAGCCCGCAAGGTGACGTAACACAACCTGCAGAATTTACAGTTGAGCTTACATACACCGAAACTGGTGATGTTGCTCTTGCAGAAGTTGTACTTGCGGAACCAGTAAGCGAAGGTAATAGAATTACAATAGTTAGAAAACAAGGTAAACTTTGGACAGAACCTGGCGTACCGCTCAAAGATGCACAAAACGATATTGGTAATTTCTTACGTCAAAGTGTAAGTGAGCTACCTGAATAAATACAGTATAGGAATGGAACTGAAAACATGATTAACGAAAACAGTGGCGTATATGTACAAGGATACATCAAGATCCATAACCCGGAGACAGGTGAAATCTTTGTAGATAAGAAAAATGCTATACACTATGAAAATATGAGTATAGCATTAGCAGAGAGTCTTGGCAATGCAGGCCGAGGCCCTATTAGCGAAATGTGTTTTGGTAACGGCGGTACTAACGTAGACCCTACAGGTATTATTACATACTTAACACCAAACAGCACAGGAACTAATGCAGGTCTTTACAATCAAACATTTACTAAGATTGTAGACGATCGCAATGCAAATAACACAGATCCAACACGTAACAAGATCGAAACTAGACACATAAGTGGTACTAACTATACAGATATTCTTGTTACCTGTTTATTAGATTATGGCGAACCAAACGGCCAAGATGCGTTTGATACTGCTACTGATCAAGACGCACGTTATGTATTTGATGAAATTGGTCTTAGAGCTGCTGGCCCAGATGGCATAGGCACAGGACGTTTGATTACACACGTTATATTCCACCCTGTACAAAAATCACTTAACAGACTTATTCAAATTGACTACACTGTAAGAGTACAAAGTCTAAGTGGAGGTAATGCATAATGCCATATACTATACGTTTCACTGACGAAATTAACAAAGGTTCTCTATTAATCGAAGATAGAGAAATTAATACAACAGACACCAGTCTTCAGTTTCCTGGTAAACAAGCAACAGCATACGGCACAGCAATTGGTGAAAACTTTCTACACTTGTTAGAAAACTTTGCTGCTAATACTCCGCCGAGCAATCCTGTAGAAGGACAAACTTGGTACGATAATACTATTGGTGTTGACCAGCTTAAAGTATATGATGGTACTAACTGGGTTGCAGCAGGCGGCCTAAAACGTGGCGATACTGTTCCTGAAATTTCTAACTCTGTTAAAGGTGACCTTTGGGTTGATACAGATAATCAGCAGTTGTACTTGAATAACGGTGCTAATTGGATTCTTGTAGGACCAGAATTTAGTCAAGGGCTTGCGACAGGTGCAAGAGCAGAACAAATATTAGGCACAGACAACGTCCTATATACAATACTACGTATTGATATGGAAGATCAACCTGCTGCAATAATAACTACAAGACAATTTACACCAAAAGTTACAATCCGAGGTTTTACAACCCTTAAACCTGGATTTAACTTGAGTACATTTGCATTTGATACAGGATTACTACAATATAATGGTGTTGCAGAAGCAGCAACTTCGCTCGTAGTAAGCGGCGCAACTGCTCCAGTAAGTGCAAATAACTTTTTGAGAGGCGATGCTCCTACTACATCAAACAATGTAATCCGTGTAAAGTCTAACTCGGGTGTACAAGTTGGTCTAAACGGACAGCTAGGATTAGAAGCATCTGGTGAACGAGGTGTAATTAAGAGTAACTTTACAGGTGCAAGTTTAGACTTAAAGGTAAAAAACGAATCTGGATTCGCAACAGCCGTACGTATTAAGAGCGATGCAACTGTAGGTATTAACAAAGAAAATCCAGAAACAAGTTTAGATGTTAATGGTGTTGCTCAAATAAGCGAGCAAGTAGTAGTATTAGGCGTTGAAGAAGCTGATCAAACGTTCGATGACAATCTAACAGACGGCAGTTTAGTAACGTCAGGTGGTGCTAGTATTGCAAAACATGTAAAGATTGGCAACGGTGCAACTATCAAAGGCGGACTGCAACTTGATGGTAATATTACTACTAACCCAGAAGCACTTACTATTCCTAATATTAGTGGTTTTAATAAAATTACTGCAACAACGTTTGTAGGTAACTTAGAAGGATCTGTAAAAGGTACTATTGAAGGTGCAGCGTCTGAAGCTTCGAAACTTACAAATAAAACAAAATTTGTAATGGAAGGCGATGTAAGTGCAGACTCATTTACATTTGACGGTTCAGGTGAGCTAACTAAAACGTTTAAAACAACACTTTCGAATGAATTTATTGCTTCAAAGGATTCTGTAATAGATATTCAAAACGGTGATGAAATACTTATTAACAGAACAGTAGGCGATGAAGTTGGTTTATTTAGAATCACACAAGCAAATTTATTTAAGAAACTTCCAAAGAATCCAGTTGGTATGATAGCGCCATTTGCTGGAATTAATGTACCAACGGGTTGGTTCTTGTGTGACGGTAGTATTATACAAAAATCAGACGCATTTGATTTATGGTTAGCAATTGGACACCAATTCTTAGATCCTGTTCTCATAGAACAAAACGGCCCAGCTGGTGCAACAGCAGCTACACACTTTGCATTACCGGATTTAAGAGGTAGATTCCCATTAGGTGCAGATAATATGGGCGGGTCTTCGCACAACAAGGTTACAAATTCAAATGCAGACACTGTTGGTAAATCAGCTGGCTCAGAATTCAAGGACATTCTTAAATCAAACCTTCCGCAGCACGATCATACTTTAAAGTCGTCAGAAGGACAGCAGTTCTATGCAATGCTTGACACTCCTGACAGCGAGGACCTTGGCGGCGAAGTTGAAGGACTTCTTATTCCTCAAGGATCTCAAACTACGTCAGGACTACCTACTTCGGGAGGTATTAAAGAAGGCGGCATAGACGGTAACGACAATTATCGAATAGATACAGGAGATGCACTAGGAGCACCATTGGACATTATGCCTCCGTATCAAACTGTAACATACATAATATTTGCAGATAACGCATAAGGGACAAGGGCATATGGCATATAAATTAAACAAAACAGACGGATCGGTTTTAACAGATTTAATTGACGGTATATTAGATACTAGCACAACTGATCTTGCTCTTGTAGGCAGAAACTATACAGGGTACGGTGAGTTCTTAAATGAAAACTTTGTTAAGTTGCTAGAAAACTTTGCTAATCCAAACGAGCCAATTGCTCCTCTTAGAGGACAGTTATGGTACGACACATCGGAAAACAAATTAAAAATATTCGACGGTGATGATTTCCAAAGCGCCGCAGGATCGTTTATTAGTGAAAATCAACCAAGTGGTGCAATTTCGGGTGACACGTGGTTTAGTACATTAGATAAACAGTTTTATTTGTATGACGGGAACGAATGGACACTAATTGGTCCAGCATACAGTAGCTTGCAAGGAAAAAGCGGAATAGTAATAAGAACTGTATTTGACACATCTTTAAATAGTAAAACAGTACTTGAAGTATATGTAAGAGAATCGCTACAAGCGGTTATTTCAGGTGAAACGTTCACACCAAATCCTTTACCAACAAACCAAATTCTTAGTTTAGTAACAACAGAAAATCCTGCAGGGAGAATTTTTAAAGGTATTAACTTAGTAAGTCCTGAAACTTTTCAATTTTATGGAACAGCATCAAACGCACTAAGCCTAAAAAGCGCCACTGGGCAGATAGTTCCAGAAGCTCGTCTATTAAAAAATGACGAAAACGGTGTACTAAACGGTAGCTTAGATGTAAGAACTAGTTCGGGTATTACTATAGGTGTAAACAGTGATACACGTTTGCTCATTGATGACGGATTTACTATTCGTAACACTCGATCTGGAAGAAACTTCCATTTAGTTGTAAACTCTGCTACAAGCGAACTATCGCAAATTGATGCAATTACAGTCTTAGCAAACGAACAACGTGTAGGTATATTCCAAGATTCTCCAGCATATAACTTAGATGTTACAGGCAATGCAAGGATTACAGGCGATCTTATTGTTGAAGGTGACAGTTTTACTACAAATGTACAAACAGTACAAGTAGAAGATAAGAATATTGAACTCGGAGTAACAGCGTCACCGACTGAATTAACAGCAGACGGCGGCGGCATTACTCTTAAAGGCGCAACAGACAAGACATTTAACTGGAGTAACACTACTTCGAGCTGGACGTCGAGCGAAAACATTGACCTAGCTAACGGAAAAGTTATTAAACACAATGGCGCTAACTTATTAAGCAGCACAAGATTGTTTGATACTGTAACAACAGCAACTGGTATTACTAGAGTAGGTACACTATCTGAACTAACAGTAGATAGTATACGTTTAGACGGTAATACTATTTCAAGAATCAGCGGTACTGGCTTAACAATAAGTGCCGGTGCAGGCGATATCAACGTATCTAGCAGTAAGATTACACAACTAAATGAACCTACAGCAAATGATCACGCTACACCTAAGATTTATGTAGACAGAGAAATACAAAATGAACCTATTGTGTTTAGTTTTGATATTACTGGTTATATAAGTCCAAACGATAGAATTATTGATGTGCTAAATGCAACTTACCCACCAAGTACGTTTGCACAAGGTAAAGCTGCTCGAGTGATTTGTACAGATTATAATGCAACACAAACTACTGACCCGATTGATGTTGCATCATCGTCAAGCACTACAGAAGTTGAAGTTAATGCAGCAGCAGGTGGCACAGTAAGCGTTATTCAGGGTATTAATTTACCTAATAGTCTAATACCAGAATTTACGTTAGAAATAAACAGAGAAGTGCGTTTCTTTGTAATAAATGCATTAGGTGAGTGGATAGTAGACAGCACAGTAGCGCAAAATCCGCTAAATATAACATAATACAGACATCAGGGGTAATGCAAAAATGGCATATCAAATTAATAGATTTAACCGATCACTATTAACAACTGTCGAAGATGGAACGCTCGACGAAACAACAGATATTAAATTTGTAGGTAAAAACTACGCAGGCTACGGCGAAGCACACAACGAAAACTTTCTATTTCTATTAGAAAACTTTAGCGGTGCTAACGAGCCGCCGAAACCAATTAGCGGACAGCTTTGGTTTGACACCGCAGCACAGCGCATGAAATTCCGCGACAGTAATAACAAATGGCGCACAGTAGGCGGTGCTGAAGTTAGTGCAAGTCAACCAGCAGGTTTGGCAACTGGCGACTTTTGGTGGGATAGCGGAAACGAACAACTGTATGTGTTTAACGGAACAGAATTTATTCTAATCGGACCGCAAGACGCTGGCGACGGCATTACCCAAATGGTCAGCCAGACTGTAATTGATACAACAGACGTAAGTAGATCGGTTATTGTTGCTTACATTAATGATGTTCCTGTACATGTAATTTCTCCTAATGAATTTACTATTAAAAACTTATCAGGAAACAATATCGACGGATTTGGTACAATTCGACAAGGGATTACATTGCGTGACACCGATAACGAAAACGGTGAAACTACATCACAATATAGATTCCACGGCACTGCAACTAATGCTGTTAAACTAGGCGGATTAAATGCAAGCGAGTTTGCTAGGACAGGTGATCCGAGCTTTGACGTACAAATCGAAGCAGCCGCATCTGGTATTATTGCCGGCGGAGTATTTAGTTTTTCAGTAGAAGACGGTATTGCAGGTGATGAAGACTACGGTGTTCTTATTAACAACAGTGGTCCTGACAATGACATTAGATTTAGGACTCAAAATGCACAAGGTAGCTTAACTACAAGCATTAGAATTAAACACGACGGTGTTTTTCCTATAGTAGATAACACTATTGATTTGGGTGGTTCGAGTCTTAAGTTTAACGAAGTATATGCAACTAGCTTTAAAGGTATTGCAGACAAAGCACTAGAATTGCGCCACGGAACTTCAGGCGATGACTACCGTTATGCATCAGAAGCAAACGTTGCAGGTACCATTGCAGTACGTGACTCTGATAAAACTATTACAGCAGACATATTTAACGGTATTGCGTCTCAAGCACGTTTTGCTGACTTGGCAGAAAAATATACAGTTGAGCATATACATCCTGTAGGAACTGTAATGGCAGTTTGTGAGCACGAAGATCACGAAATTTGCCCATGCAAACTAAGTGGCTTTCCGGTTGGTGTTATATCAGCAGAACCTGCATTTTTGATGAATAAAGATCTAGAAGGCGGACAAGCAATTGCACTTGAAGGTCGTGTTCCTGTAAGAGTACTTGGTACTGTTAAGAAAGGTGATATCTTATACGTAGATGCACACGGTTGTGCAAGCACAACGTACACTGGAAATCCTACAGTAGGTGTAGCACTAGAGTCAAGCGACACTGAATCAGAAAAATTAGTAGAAGCTATTCTTAAACTATAAATACACGTAGTTAATTATTAGGAGTTAAAGAATGGCGATCGGTGTAGGTAACCTAGTAGGTGCAAGCGACTATAACGCTATACATAATAAAATCAAAAAAGTACTAGGAGATGACGGATCAGATCCACAAGTAGGTTACGGGAGAACGCTTGAAAGTTCTCCTGTATCCGTAGGCGATGTTATAGATGCATCTTTGATAGATTCGCTTTATAACGACTTAGTTAGAGCAAGAACACATCAACGAGGTACTAATTTTACCTGGGATACTCCAGATGACGGTATTAATGCTCCTGATGCAGGCGAATATATTGGTGCATTTGCTGCTGATTTAGGCACCGGCGGCACAAGTGCTGATGCTACAAGAGATGTAGCAGAAGGTTTCTTAGACTTTGCGCAAGCAGCACAAGATATTGACGATGACAAATATGCCGTAGGTGCAGATCAAACTAGCTATCAAGTCCTTAAAACTTCTACTAGAACTTCAGCATGGAATGGCACTATAACGCATATTGTTGATGTAGTATGGTCTAACAATGATGAAGGACGCTACTTCTTTAATTCCGGCGGATACATTCAGTTTGATGCTGTTTTAACTGGAGGCAATACAGTTTCGGGTAATCAAACTGCAACGTATCCTAGTTCTCCAGCATACCAAAAAGATGAAATTTGGCAAACTATGCTTAATACAATGGGTAGTATTCGATTTGGTAGAACAGGTACAACTACTACAGGGTCTGGATCTGCTAGAGCAGATATTGGCGCATACGATATAAATGAAACTGAAGATAGACAAATTTTTATCAAAGAAGGTTCGGGCGTATACTCAGAAAACTTTTACAAAATACAAGCACGACTACTACCTGCTGTAGCTCCTCAAACAGCGCCTAACAAAATTCGTTTCACTATTACATTTAGTGACTCGGATTTAGGCGACAATAGAGATGCTGATTTAGGATTCCCAGGTGAAGGTACTCCGGTAGACGAAAACGTAACCGGTACTATTACTAGCACAGTTTCGTGCAGAACCGCAACTGGTGCGCTAGGTCTTTCACATCCAGGATCACAATCTATAAGTGTTCTTGAAGGTTCTAATCCTGCAAGTTATACTCTAATTGCAACAGGTTCTGTCGACGAAGGATCTGATCTTAACATTACACTAAACACATCAAACGTGCCAAATGGCACAAATGTTCCTTACACAATTACAGGAATATCATCGGCTGATTTAGTTAGCGGTGATATTACAGGTAACTTTAACATACAGAATAATACTAGGACTTTAACCTTTAATATTAAAGCTGACTCACTAACAGAAGGTACTGAAACTTTGGTACTGGCATTGAACAATGGTGAAGCAGAAGTAAGTGTTGACATTTCGGATATTAGCAAAACACCTAAATACACTCTAACAAGTAGTCCAGCAACCGCCGACGAAGGTACAGTAGTATCATTCACATTAACAACAGAAAATGTCAACCCAGGATCGTTTGCATATACAATTACTGGTATTAATGCAGCTGATCTATCAGCGGGATTATTAACTGATGTAATTACAACATCAGGAACTTATGCAAATGCATCAGGCAGTGTATCTATTACACTTGCAAACGATCTTACAACTGAAGATGAGGAAACTATTACATTTACTGCTGCTGGAAAGACAACAACAGTAACAGTAAACGACACAAGTACCACTCCAGTGTTGATTAATAGCGCCATTATCCCATCCCGAGTAACTGGTTCGTCATCTGTTACATGTCCATCAGGAACAGGAATGTATGCTCTACTTGAGTTTGGAGGTGATGGCCAGTTAGAAAGGTTTAGATCAATACCTATGGGGTGTTCTAATGAAACTACTATACTAGGCGATTGGCTAGATTCAAGTGCTAGTGCAGATGATTATGATATAAAAGTAACTGTAACTGACGATAGTAACCCTGCACTCAATCCGTCAACAATTGTAGGACTGCGAGACTGGACAACATTCTCGCCAACTGGAATTATAACATTAGGTCTTTCTGATGTTAAGACGGGCAGCTACTATCCTTATGTAGATGTAGGGTTAAGAGTAGAAATTAGACGCAACTCTACAGGTGACGTGCTAGTTAACAAAATTGTTAGATTTGAATATGAAGCAACCTAAGGAATAAACAATGGCAGCAGAAGTAGATAAGTTAATTACAGCATCGACATATAATGCTATTAGGGCCAGAGTAAGCAAAGTTGTAGGCTTTGGCGATGGCGCTGAATTTGGCTACGGCCAAACACTAAGCAGCAGCCTAATGGCAGACAATGACGTTATTACTGCTCAAGACATGGAAAATTTATTTAACGATATTATGCTAGCTGCTAAACACCAGTCTGGCAATCCTCCAACTTGGACTACACCGGACGGATTAAATGCTCCTGACACCGGAGAAATTATAGGTGTTTATGCTGCTGACTTAGGTCCTGCTGACCCTGGTACTGGAAAAAGAACGTCTATTAATTCAGTAAACGATACAAATGAAGGGTTCTTAGACTTTGAACAAGCTGCGGTACAAATTGAACAAAACTATCTTTCAATTGGTCCTGGGGCTATTACTGCTGCATATGGTAACGAACGTACTAGAACAAGCCCATGGAGTACACAAATTACTCACATTGTTACAGTAAAGTGGGATAGTTACAATCACAGACGTGTTTGGGCAAATGCAGGCGGCAAAATTCGCTTTAATGCCAATTTAACTGGAGGTACAAGCCAGCCGGGCAACGAAACTGCAACTCCGCCGGGAACAAAAGACGAGATTTGGCAAACAATGCTAAACACTATGGGTACTATAAGCATAGGTGTCCAAGGTACAACAACTACTGGAACAGGAACTCCGAACACTAATTTAAGTATTATATACACTGACAGAACAATCAACAGAAGTTGGGCAACAACTAGTCCTACTAACAGAGCAACTGTTTTTACTAAAAGTGGTTCTGGTGTTTATTCAGAAAATAGTTATCTCATTGAAGCTGCCGAAGTAGATGATAACGCTATTAGATTTTATATTTCATTTAACGATGCTGACATAGGCGACAGTCAAGATCCGAACAACGAGTTTGGCGTATCTACTCCTATCGATGAAAATGTAACCGGAACAATTACAAGCACAATTAGCTTCATCAATCCAAATGGGTTCTTAGACATAAATTCTCCTGCAATTACAGTAGATTCATCTTTATAATCGCTTGACAAGATACAACTTATATACTATAATGTTTAGTAAATAAGGAGTATCTTGTGGACGAAAAATTATCTCAAGCATTAGAACGAAGCAATTACATGACAACGCTAGCAACACAAAAACGTTTGTTAGCAGAAAAATATCAAACAGATCTTATCTATTACAAAGATGGCTACGAAATAGAAGTTACAGAAACGCTAATATCATTTTGTAGCATGTTAATAGCACGTAAGCGTAACGAAGTTGTTTTAACAGATGCTAATAATATACCTTTTTTTGTTGAAAATTTAGAGACATTCCTTGATGAAATCCTAGATGTTTACTTCCAAGCATCGAACGAATACTATCAAAATTATACTGATCTTAAAAAATCAAGATCAGTGGAAGGTTTAGTTGATCTATGAGAAAAGGTATACTAGTTTTTGCTTACAACAACAGAGCAGTAGATTACATTGCACAAGCAGCATTTTTAGCTCAACGAGCTAAGAAATATCTGGACCTACCTGTAACTATTGTAACTGACGATGTAGAATATGCAGGAAGAGTTTACAGCGATTTTGACAATATTATATTTGAAAAAAGTTCTGCTATAACTGCTAAAAGTTATAATGACGGAACAATGGCAAGGCATAAGTTAGTATTTAAAAACGATACTAGACCTAAAGCTTATGACCTTTCTCCGTACGAGCAAACGTTGCTGTTAGACACAGACTATATCATAGCAGATGACATGCTTAAACACTGTTTTGACAGTCCTAATTCTTTTATGATATACAAAGATGCATATGATCTTGCCGGCTTTAGAGATTACTGCGAGTTTGACAAAATAAGCGATGTTGGTGTAGATTTCTACTGGGCAACGTGTGTATACTTTACAAAGTGCAAATCTAATAAGACGTTCTTTGATTTATTGCAACACATACAAACTTACTGGACACACTATAGACAGATATACAGATTAGAAACTCCTGTATATCGAAACGATCATGTATTCAGTATTGCTATTCATATTATGAACGGATTTATGCAAGGAGAGTTTGCAAAAAAGCTTCCGGGCAAATTATTCTATACAACAGACAAAGATATATTGCACAACCTTAACGGCGATGAGTTTACATTTCTGTTAGAAAAAGAGAATTTCTTAGGGCAATATACACTAGCAAAGTTTAAAGGCAGAAGCATTCACGTTATGAACAAATTTAGTGTAGCGGAGCATATAAATGTATAATTTTATAATGCTAGCTCAAAATAACCTACAATCTGATTATGTGCTACAAGCGTCCTTGTGTGCAATGAGCATTAAGAAAACAATGCCTAACTCAAAGATTGCGTTAATCACTAATGATGTAGTCCCGGTAGCATACCAGCAATTCTTCGAACACATTGTTCCTATACCTTGGGGCGACAGTGCAGTTAATTCTGACTGGAAAATACACAACAGATGGAAAATAATACATGCATCACCGTTTGACGAAGCAGTTATACTAGATACTGATATGCTAGTTCTCACAGATATTAGTGAGCAATGTAAAGTAATGTCGCAGTACGATGTTTTCTATACTGATCAGGTTTTGGATTATAGGGGAAATGTAGTATCGGGAGACTTTTATAGAAAGAATTACACTAAAAATAATCTTCCAAGTTTGTATACTGCATTTAGTTATTTTCGTAAAAACACGTTTTCTTTTAAGTTCTATGAACTTTTAAGCCAAGTAACCGAAAATTGGGAAGAATTCTATAAGATAAACGGACGTCTTATTCAATCTCACCCTAGTATGGATACAACTGTTGGAATAGTAACCAATATGTTAGATTGTAAAGAACAGGTTACAGCAGGAAAACGCCTATATAATAGGCCTACATTTGTCCACATGAAGCCTAACATACAAGGTTGGAATAGATTAAGCGAACGCTGGCAGTCTAAAGTCGGTGCATATCTAAATAGAGATCTAGAATTGTATATTGGAAATTATAAACAGCAAGGACTATTTCATTACACAGAAAAAGACTTTGTTAGGCAGAGTGTTATAAAACAGTACTGTGATTATCATGGAGTAAGTTATGCTGTACAAAGTTAAATTTAAGATGCCTCAGGCAATTACAACGTATCGTGTATACTTTGTTAAAGATACAGGAAAAATATTTTCAATTACTAATAAAGCAATTGAGTGCGAACATGATTGGTTTGAAGTACCAGTACAAGAAGTAGAAGATTTTCTTGTAGGTACACGTAATATGACTAAACATAAAGTAGTGTTCAACGTTAAAGAACAAAGATATGAAATTATCAGTGATGAAGAATCTATTCATGTATTTGTTGACGATCACATATTTCAAATTAATAACTCGTCGTATCCGCAAATTATTGTAGAGCAAGATATTAAAAGGTCTAAATGGGTTATACGTGCAAGCGATGAAATCAAAAGGTCTATGTCAAATGTCGGTCCTCGTATGGAAGAAGTTATGTTCTTTAGTGTAACACAATACGGAAACCCTAACATATTATACAATCACTTTTATGTAAGTATTAACGATGTTGTATCTAACGATAGTGTTGAGTTTGACTTTGTAACTCAAGATGAGTACACAACTGGAAAAATTAGTGTATATACTAATAGAAAGTTTGACATTTACAGCCACGAGATAAAAAATGACTAAGAAATTAAAGATACTTGATTGCGACATAATATATTTGTCGTATGATGAACCTAACGCAGAAAAGAATTATGCAGATTTGTGTAGTAAAATTCCTTGGGCCAAACGTGTACACGGTGTAAAAGGATCAGACGCAGCACATAAAGAGTGTGCCCGCATATCAGAAACAGAACGTTTTATTACAGTTGATGCTGACAATATTGTAAATGAAAAGTTCTTCGACCAAGAATTAAACTTCGAAGAACACACTGACTTGTCACACAGCGTAATTAGCTGGTGCGGGAAGAATGTTATCAATGGCCTTATGTACGGAAACGGTGGATTAAAGTGCTGGCCTAAAGATTATGTGCTAAAAATGCGTACACACGAAAACGCAGACCCTGATAACGTTCATGCACAAGTAGATTTTTGCTGGGATTTAAACTATATCCAGCAAAATAGTTGGTACAGCACAGTGCATAATAACGCAACCCCGCAACAAGCATGGCGAGCAGGTTTTCGTGAAGGTGTTAAAATGGCACTAGATCGCGGAGTTAAACCTACTAAAGAAGAATTTTTACGTGGACACTGGAAAAATTTACATAGACTATGGATATGGCTAATGACAGGTTCTGATGTAGAAAACGGACTATGGGCAATTTACGGTGCTCGAGAAGGCTTGTATAAAACTATGCTAACAGATTGGGATTATGTTCAAGTTCGAGACTTCGAATATCTCAACGATCTTTGGAATAATGAATACAGTAAAATTTCCGACAATATGCTCCCTCATGAAATTGAAGGTTTAGGACTAACTCTAATGCATGATTTGGAAATTCCTATTGCAGAACATCCACTAAATGCACAACAGAGTAAGTTTTTTAAAACAGTGTACCAAAATCCTAGTAGAAACCCTAATCAACAATTTATAATAGATCCAGAATGAATATAAATGATGCAAATTTAAAGCACGACGACAACAATAAAGTTGTAACTAGTGTTGACAACTTTAAACCTATGAAAGAACTGCTTGATAATACAGGCTGCGGGTTCTGTTTAGCAAAATGGTCGCAAGTAACTACGCACTTAGGCAGCGGAATTACGCATAGTTGTCATCACGTAGGCGCACACAAGATTCCGCTAGAAGAACTAGCAGAAAATCCAAGTGCTTTACACAATACAAAGGAAAAGAAGCAGCGTAGAAAAGAAATGCTCAACGGAGAACGTCCTGACGAGTGTGACTATTGCTGGCGTATTGAAGATAATACTAATAGTTATAGTGATCGTGTTCAGAAAAGCTTGCAAGATTGGAGTTTGATTGATCATGATAAAATTATTGCAAGCACTGGAGACGAAAATATAAATCCACGTTATATGGAAATTAGCTTTTCGAATGTATGCAACTTTAAGTGTTCTTATTGCGGTCCGCCGTTTAGTAGTAAGTGGGCTGAGGAAATACGCACAGAGGGCCCGTACAAGCTGCATATGACGCACTACAACGGCATTAAGGAACACGAAGTTCAAATACCTAACAGAGAATATAATCCTTATGTAGAAGCATTTTGGAAATGGTGGCCTGATCTAGTTAAGGATCTAATGGTATTTCGAATCACTGGCGGCGAACCGCTATTGAGTAAAGATACTTGGAAAGTTTTAGATTTCTTAGAAGAAAATCCTCAACCTCATTTACAGTTGTCTATTAATACAAATAGTTGTGTTGAAGAAAAGATTTATCAAAAGTTTGTGCATCAACTTAACAGACTGACAGAAAAAAACTGTGTTAGACTAATAGAAATACATACTAGTGCAGAGAGTTCAGGAATTCAGGCAGAGTATTCTAGAGACGGAATGGATTGGAATCTGTTTACAACTAATGTTGCGTATCTATTAGATAATGCAGAACACGTAAAACTTAACTTTATGAGCGCATTTAATATACTAAGCTTACCTACATTCGGTAGTTACATATACTACCTTAAGTCTCTTAAAGAAAAGTATTCTAACAATCGAGTAAAATGTGACTTTGCATTTGTAAGGCATCCCCATTTTCTAGATATTAAAATTGCTACAAAGGAACTAGTATTAAAATACCTCAAACCTGCACTAGAATTTGTGCAACAGCAAAAGTCTTTTAGTGATTGGGAAAAACAAAAGCTACTTAGAATTTATGAAGATTGCGAAAGTAGATTTGAAAAAGAACATGAAAATGTAAAACGCTTTAGATACCAGTTTTACCAGTTTATAACACAATATGATCAACGTAGAGGGAAAGACTTTCTTAAAACATTCCCTCAATATAAAACTTTTTTAAGGATGTGCAAAAACTCATATGTATGATATTATATTCATAAGTTACAACGAACCAAATGCAGATGAAAATTGGAAAAACTTAAAAACAAGATTTCCGAGAGCTCAACGAGTGCATGGAGTCAAAGGGATACATCAGGCGCACATTGCAGCAGCAGAAAAGTGTTTAACTAAAATGATGTGGGTAGTTGACGGAGATGCAGTTATTAAAGACGACTTTGATTTCTCTTATACAGTCACTAAATGGGACCTAGACACCGTACACGTATGGAGAAGTGAAAATCCTATTAATGGACTTGTTTACGGGTATGGAGGTGTAAAGTTATTTCCTAAAAACCTAACACTAAACATGGACACTAGTAAACCAGATATGACTACTAGCATAAGTGACAAATTTAAAGCTATGCCCGATGTTAGTAATATTACAGCATTTAATACAGATCCTTTTAATACGTGGAAAAGTGCATTTCGTGAATGTTGTAAATTAGGTTCTAAAGTTATTGACAGACAAAAAGACGACGAAACAAATAATCGTTTACACACTTGGTGTACTGTAGGTGCAGGAAGTCCTTTTGGAGAGTATGCAAAAGCCGGAGCAAAAGCCGGATCTGTGTACGGTACTAGAAATAAGGGCAATAAAGATGCTCTTAAAAAGATCAACGATTTTGACTGGTTAAAGGAACAATTTGATGGAAATACATGAAATACTAGATCGACTTGAAATCATTAATCCGGCAGATCAATTTTTTACAGATTTACGTAAAACTATACTTAATAATGACAAGTATGCATTATTTAGGCTAATACAATCTATTACAGATAGTCAATTGATAGAAGGCTTGCGAAAATATAAAGATGACACTAAATTCAATAGCGATTGTTTTAGTAGAGGACAATTACAGAGCAAACTTTGGTTAATTGAAGAACTGCAAAATCTTAATATAGATCTAGGAACGGTTTTTTTATGTGCAGGTTGGTACGGAACTCTTGCAACTATGCTTTTTGAAAGTAATATACCTGTGGATAAAATTAGAAGTTTTGACATCGACGATAGTTGCATCGATATTGCCAAAACTTTTAATAGACCGTGGGTTATAGACGAATGGAGATTTCAAGCATCTACTGAAGACATCCACAACATAAACTTTACCGAACATACTTATACTGTAACTAGAGCTGACGGAACGTCTGCAGAACTATTAGACAGGCCCGATACTATTATCAATACTAGTTGCGAGCATATTAAAAATTTTAAAGAATGGTATAATAAAATACCAAAAGGAAAACTAGTTGTATTGCAGAGCAATAACTATTATAGTATCGAAGATCACGTTAACTGCTCTGAAGATCTTGAAGAGTTTAGCAATTCAGTACCTATGAGTCTTATACTTTATGAAGGCGAGCTAGAATTAAACAAATACACAAGGTTTATGAAAATTGGACTTAGATAATTTAGACTTGCGACAGATGCAAAAAGAAAGTGCTAGGGCATTAAGTACAATGCAAGCAACTAATAATAACATATGGCAGTTTAATAGGCAAGCACATCATAACAGTCAAAACTGGTATAAAGCTGTAATAAACTGGTACGTTGAACAATACGGTGATTTGCCTAGTCGTACTGGACCTGGAAAAGATATAAAATTGGTAATGGATGACTAAATGGATTGGAATCAGATTCTCAAAAATAGAAAACAAACATTTGTATGGAAAGAAACAATTCCTGACAGAAGTACTATTGAAGCTATTATAAAAGAAGTACATGATTATTGTCCTAGCAAACAAAAACGTGTTCCTTATAAAATAGAACTATTAGATTGGTCTGATACCGAACGAAGGAATAATATATTTGCTCTTACTTGGTGTGCTGAAAACACAGTTTCTGATCGTCGAAATCCACAAGTGCTTGCACCGTATTTAATTACACTTTCGTTTAGAGACACAGGAAGTAACGAACACAATTTAAATTATCAACTTGAATTAGGTATGGTAGCGATGTTTATTACTTTAGCTGCTGCTAATTATGGATTAGATACTGGGTACTGCGGCTGCTACCACGGTGAAGATTTTGAATTAGCTATAGGAATAGGTTATGCTGCTGAGGATAGAAGCAAATACTATAATCCTATTTTAAAAAAATATGTTAATGCTCCTGGGGTGCCTTTACCTTCAGACGAAAGTAAGCCTAGAATTGAAGAGTATACAAATGTACAAATATGAAAATATAAAAACAGTTCACTTAGAAAATACACAGAACTGTCAAGCAAGTTGTCCGATGTGCGATCGTAATATGAATGGTGAAGGCGTAAACCCTCACATTGATTTAAGTGAGCTTACACTAGAAGATGCTAAAAGAATATTCGAGCCAGAGTTCATTGCACAGTTAGAAACTATGTACATGTGTGGTAACTTAGGTGATCCTATTGTAGCACGAGATACACTAGAAATATTCAAGTACTTCCGTGAACACAATCCTAACATGTGGCTGAGTATGAATACTAATGCAGGAGCAAGAGACGAAACATGGTGGACAGAGCTTGCACAAACATTCGGAAGAATGGGCGCTGTTATCTTTAGTGTAGATGGACTCAGCGATACTAATCATATCTATCGTCAAGGTGTAAACTGGGATAACGTTTATCGATCAATGAAAGCATTTATTGCAGCAGGCGGCAGAGCTCGTTGGGACTTTCTTGTATTTGAGCATAATCAGCATCAAGTAGAAGAGGCAGAAGAACTTGCAACTACAATGGGTTTTGAAAAGTTCGTTGCTAAAAAGACAGGGCGTTTTGTAACAGCAAAAACAGATAAAAAAGAATCACATCAAGCAGTAGATCGCAAAGGTAACGAAACTACTGAACTCAAGAAGCCTGATGCAAAGTATCAAAACAAAGCACTTTCTAAACAAGACATGCTTATTGAAAAATACGGCAGTATGGATGCATACTATGATGTAGTGCCTATTAACTGTAAAGTAAAAGATGCAGGCAACTTGTTTATTACAGCAGAAGGTTTAGCAATGCCATGCTGTTGGACTGCCGGGCGTATGTACAAATGGTGGCATAAGAATCCTAAAGTAGAACAAGTATGGGACTTTATCGATCGTGCTGGCGGCAAAGATGCTGTTAACGCTAAAAAGAACGGGCTACGTGCTGTATTCGAAACAGGCATATTTGACGACATTGAAGCAAGCTGGCAAACCAAAGGATGTTCAAACGGTAAACTTAAAGTATGCTCAATGAAATGCGGAGTCGAGTTTGATCCGTTCGGCGAGCAATTCAAATAAGTACTTGACAAACAACTAAAGCTATATTATAATTAAAACTATGAGCAAATACGATAAAATCTCCCCCACATTCTGTGCATTACCTTGGTTACATCTTTCAAGTCGTCCAGACGGCAAGATGCGTACATGTTGCACATCTAATGCAAGTAGTGTACAAGACCCTAACAGCACAATTAAACAAGGCGGCGGCGAAGTCGGCGTTATTAAGAATGATAAAGGCGAAAGTGTAAATTTCAATAATACTTCGTTAGAAGAAGCATGGAACAGTAGTTACATGCGCAATGTACGTAATATGATGCTACGGGGCGAGCAACCTGCAAGCTGTATCAAGTGTTACAAAGAAGAAGCAGCAGGACACTTATCTAAACGTAACTGGGAAACTGATTACTGGGGAAATAGATATAATCTAGAAGAACTAGTTGCAGAAACAGCAGAAGACGGAACTATTCCGCCTAAAATACGATACATCGACTTGCGAATGGGAAGTAAATGCCAGCTAGCATGTGTAATGTGTTCACCGCATGATAGTTCAGGTTGGATCAAAGAATGGCAACAAATTCATCCCAAGATTCAAAATGAACGATTAAAATCTAGTGCTAACTGGGATAACAAAGGATTAAGCAACGGAAGTTCTTACAACTGGCACAAAAACAATCCTCGCTTCTGGAACGATTTAATGGAGCAGATACCTCATATGTATCAGCTATATTTTGCAGGTGGCGAAGCACTTATTATTGACGAACATTACGAATTGCTCGAAGAATGTATTAAGCGTGGACATGCAAGTAAGATTGAATTGCGCTATAACTCTAATGCTGTAGAGTGGCGTGATGATTTATTCGAACTATGGTCACACTTCAAGCGTGTGCGTTTCCATTATTCGATAGATGCAGATAACGAACGCAACGATTATATTCGTTACCCTACTAAATGGGAACATCAAGAACGTGTTTTTCATATACTAGATAATACGCCTGATAATGTAGAAGTGACTACAGCTACTACTATTATGGCACTTAACATTGCATACATTCCAGAGTTTATCAAGTGGAAAGTACAGCAGAACTTTAAGAAAATTAACAAATGGCCGTTAGGAGCCGGCGGCATTAATATGCACTTTGCATACTGGCCACCGCAGTTAAATGTTAAAGTATTGCCTAAAGATACAAAAGAACAGATTGCTCAAAAGTATGAAGAGTTTTACGAATGGGTTGAAGAAAACTGGCAATTGTTTACAGGTGTAAAGGAAGCAGGCATTACAAAGGAAGAATTTTTAAATGCGTCTTACGGTATTAAACGCTATAAAGGTATCATTAATTTTATGAATGCAGAAGACTGGAGTGAGCGATTACCAGAAACTCGCGAATGGATACAACGTGTAAACGAACAACGTGGCTGGGAAGATCGGTTCTTTGAAGCATTTCCGATATTTAAGGATATTATGTAATGTATTGTAGCGCACCGTGGACAACTGTACAAATTAAGAATGACGGCCAGTTTAGTTATTGTTGTATGAGTCGAGACCCTATGGGTAAAAGCTTAAACGACGAAGCGTTAGTTGCCGGCAGAGAAAAAATGATTAACGGTGAAATTTTACCGGTATGTCAGACTAAGTGCTTTGATAACGAAAAATTATTTAGTAGCCAACGACAAGACCTCAATAGACGTTATCCGCTCAAACATAATATTTCGCCAGAAGCAAATCCTGAACATATAGAATACATTGATTTACGTATGGGAAATATCTGTAACTACATGTGCTTAATGTGTGGAGATAGAGACAGTCATCTTTGGGGTAAAGCAAATAAAAAAGAAAATCCGTATATTAGTTGGGCTAAAGATCCAGATCAATACAACCGTATCATGGATTTTATTGCAAGCTGTAAAAACTTGAAATGCATTAGTCTTGCTGGCGGAGAACCTTTCTATAATAAAACTCAGCTGTTTGATGTGATTGACAGACTTGACAGGAATATTGAATTAAAATTTATTACAAACATGAGTTTTTGTGATGATGAAATTATTAGTAAGTTAAATGAATTTAAAAGTGGCAGACTTCATTGCAGTATAGACGGTGTAGGACGATTTGCAGAGACGCAAAGATTAAGAAGCGACTGGAACATAGTTAATGAAAACACACTTAAATTTGCCCGAGAGCTACATAAGGGATGGACTATGATGTTAGTTCCTACATTTACTGTATTAAACACATACGGTCTTGAAGAATTTGTTGATTGGATTTTTAACAGTTATCGTCAAACAAGATCTTCAGCTCATTTTAGTTACACTATATGTACTCAACCAGAGCATATGACCCTTTATAACATTCCTCTCGCAACTCGCAAACAAATTGTTGAAAATATAAGGAATAAAGGATACGAACATCCTACGCTTCCGAGGTTGTTAGCAGCTATTGAAAAAGACATAACGCCCAAAGACGAAACATTAAAAAAACTAGACAATTATTTAAGTTACGTAAAACACTCAACTGAGCTCGATGTCTTACAACATATACCTGAAGTAGGAGAAGTAATTGGAAAATCAGAACTCCAAAAATGGACAAAGTAACATATTATGTGCGTTACCTTTTGTTCATCCGTTTTTTGATGTTAGAGGATACTATTTTCCATGCTGTAACGCAGTAAATCTGACTGACCAAACAAAACACGTAAGTGAACTAACTGCTGAGGAATGGTTTTACAGCGATACTATGAATACATTACGTGCTGATATGATTAACGGTGTTCGAAATGAACTGTGTACTCACTGTTGGAAAAAAGATGATATAGGAATTTCTAGTCCAAGAATAGCTGCAAACGAATACTGGAAAAACAAATACGATCATAACAATCCGGTACCAAAGTTTTTTGATTTAAAACCTAGCAATCACTGCAACTTAGCGTGTATATTTTGTACAGCAAGTAGTAGCGATAAAATAGTTAAGATAACAGAATCTTTGGCTCCAGACGATAAACCAAGCCGTTGGGAAGGGGCTGTCAAAACTTTAAAACAACGTGAAAAAGATTTCGGGATAAGTTTTGATCCTACAGTTGTTGATTATATTAAACGAAATATAAAAGATTTAGAGCTACTTAAATTTACTGGTGGCGAGCCCTTCCTTAGTAAAGACGTATTAGAGATATTGACACTTGTAAGTGATTTAAAGCCAGAAGTTGAAATTAAAATTACAACTAACGGAACTGTAATTACTAAAGAATTTTATCCTATACTTAAAAAAATGAAAAAGACCAGCATTAAGTTTAGCATAGACGCAGTTGATGATTTGTATTCTTATATTAGATTTCCTAGTAAATGGCCTCAATTTCAAAAACGAATTGAAAACAATATGAAACATTTACCAGATGTTAATTTTAACGTTAATTGTCTAATTACTAATATGAATCTTGAACAGATTCCGAAGATAAGAGACTGGTATAAAGATTTAGAAAGCAAATATAGTAATCTGAAATTTATTATTATAGATCCAAATTTAAATCCTATAGATAATGAAAGTAGTTTGTATATGATGGACCCAGAAGTTCTTTTACAAATTAAAGAAAAGTTAAAAGAAGAAACCCAAGATTGGGATATGTCTTGTCATACAGATTCTCAAATTTCTAACGTATACAAAAAAATAGACGATGCTGTGAAAAATAATTTATTTGCTATAAAGGAAAAACATTATTCTAAGATTTGTCGTCTTGAATTCATACGTCAGAATAAAATTAGAAATACGAATATATCTAGTGTTGTAGAACCTATTACAAAGACATTCTTTGAACAACTAGAATTAGGAAAATACGATTAATGAAAACAATTGCAGTATTTGGGTGTAGTTTTACAGCAGGACATGGCGGAACAAAAAGGCGTTGGGTGAACTGGCCTGCAGAAATGGCTCTGCATACGAACGATGAATATAAGATTGTAAACTGTGCTCGAGGTGGTACGAGTATGCTATATTCTTTACATATGCTAGACACATATCTTAAAAATTTCCCAAAGCCTGATTTAGTACTATTTCAGTTTACTACTGATGCTAGAGTTTCTTGGATTTCTGATCATTACGGTCAAAAAGACTACACTAAAGTCTTTAATGTATATCCTTATTTAGATTTTCTAGAGAAAGAAGGCAGCGACACCGAAAAATACGGACATTTAAAAAATGTATACCGAATGTATCCAAAAGATAATGTTCGATTTGGATTTATGACTGCTGGCGGTTCTATAAAGGGAACTGAAAAATTAGCAAAGTTGTATTACGGTACAGTTGGAAGAAACTTACTTACTCCGACAGAAACTGATGCAATGTTTTCTCATGTTAAATTTTTATGTAAAGATATACCTCATCTAACAATTACTCATTCTAAACGTATGTATCAAGTAGCAAGCGACTATATGATTAATAATATTGATTTAGATTTTGAAACTGAACTAGGTGGAGAATATTTCTGGAACAACGTAATAGACGATGGTAAACATCTCAGCGAAGAAGCAATCGAGAAAATAGGAAAAATAGTATACGATAAGTGCGTAGAAAGGAAATATCTATGAATCAACCGATGCCCTTACAACCTAGAGATAAATGGCCTGAACATTTAGATCGACAACTGCCAAAGTATTTTAGTGAAGCAGAAGTTATCCCAGACTTTTTTACAGACGAGGAACTCGACGAATGCTTGTTTCAAGTGTTTAGAACATTTACTAGACACAGACATTACGGCGGCGGAACTTTTAAAATGGAAAAGTTTGATTCGTCAGCAATATGGAAATTAGTGTATCCAAAACTAAAAGAGCATATACCGTATATTAGAGAAGACGATATCCTAGACGGCAATGGTTATATTACTGCAACTAACTACGCATTGCACATGGATAGTTGCAACCCAAGTGTATACTTTAATAGTAATCAGATTGCTATTAAGAGTTTCTTAGTACCATTATTTGTGTGCCAACCTAATAGTATACAAGGAGAGCGCGATGCTAGCTTTGTATTATTTAAAAATAGGCTATTGGGATGGGAGTGTAACTTTAGTAACGGCGAAAGCAATAATGTAAACATGACTTATCAAAAAAACGTTACTAGTTACGACGGATTACCTTGGGTAGACGCTAAAGGTAATCGTATGGATATTGATACATCTAAATTACACGAAAGCACCGCAAGCATTTATAATGATCATTTAAAACAATTACCAGAAGAAACATTTTATGGCATGGAAGTTGAAAGTGTATTGCCATATAAACCAGGTAGCATTTTGATGTTCGACCCTTATCAGCCGCACGTTACTGGCAACAAAGACTGGAGTAAAACAAGACTCAAAGGTGGCATTCGTTTCAACATCCAGAGAAGAATAGAAAATCTTTAACTTGACTTACATTATATTGATGTTATAATTAATGTAAGAGGAAATATAATGAACGATTTAGTTGAAAAATTAAAATCTAGCAAAAACAACTATATATTCGATAGTATCGAGTATATTAATAAACAATTCCCTAACAGAACAACAGAAATAGATAAATGCTACAGAGATTTATCCTATGTTATTGATTATTTTATAAACGCTATTGCAAACGAAGAAGATATAAGAGAAAGTGCAATACTCATTGGTTCTAAATTCTGGCATCGCGGTGAGCGTCAAATTGTTCATACAGAAGTTGAATTTAGAGTGTATGATTATCTAGCAGACTTAGTTTCGGATGATATTCCTTCATTGTCTTATAAAATATTAGACTTTGTCGATTCATTAAAGCTTGCACTTAATAAAGGTCCGTATCTTAAAGAACCTAACATTCGAAACACAGATACTACTGAGCAATTATTTGTGTTAGCAAATAACAGACATAATTGGAAACCTTTAGAAGGAAATAAACCTTCTAAGGAAGATTTAGAAATAATTTTAAATGCGGCATCAGGATTAACACCGGCGTTGTCTAACGAATACAATTATAGAGTAGACGAAGTTCCGGATTATCTAAAACAAACTGTCTATAATAGTATTATTCAATGGTCAAAATCTGCACTTGAATCAGGAAATCCGGGATACGCTAAAGATAGAAACGAACAACTGTTAGCACCTTTAGTATTGTGCTTTTCTTTGAGATACAACAGAGAAAACAAATTATTATATCAAATGTCAGGTGATATGACCGAACGCGATGCAAATATAATAAACTTAGGATTCTGTGCATGGCATACAATTTTAACAGCAGAATCTTTAGGATATAAGACAGGAATTTGTCAGTTCAGTGGATGGAAGAGAGAAAAAGTTAAGGATGTGCTAGGATTATACTCAGACGAACCTCAGTCAGATTACTTAACAGAACGTAACGGTGAATGTACGTTTATGCCAATGCTTATGGTTTGTATTGGAACTTCAGGACGAGTTAATAAAAATACTCGTTTAATAAAAAAAGAAAATATTGTAAACAGATTAAAATTTAACACTCAGGAAACTCTCGATGCCTGAAGATTTGAAATGGTCAAAATATGACTTTACTAAAATACCTTTTGAAGACATTACCGAGTTCGGACAACGTACTCTTCTTTATAGAGATATCTTTACTGTTAGTTGGCTTCTTGGCAGGTTTTGCAATTATCGTTGCAGTTATTGTTGGCCTTACGCTAGATCGGACAGAAAAGACCACAGGCCTACAGAACTATGCTTACGAACAATCGATGAAATAAAAAGACAAGCACGTGAGAACGGATTTAATAGTTTCCACTTTAGTTTGTCCGGCGGCGAGCCTACGTTTCATCCAGGATACTTAGATATTTTAAAGCATCTAGCTGACGATGTTCCTAATACTAATTATACTAGTATTCACATGACAAGCAACTGTAGTCGTCCAATGAAATGGTTTGAAGAATACGTAGAACGTGCAAAACCTTTTCACCGTGCTAGTATAACAGCAAGTTTGCATACAGAGCATTTAGATACTGTAGAAAAATTACAAGATTTTGCTGACAAACTAATATTCTGTCAAGAGCATGATGTACAAGTAACTATTAACATGGTAATGGTACCTGAATGGTTTGAACGTGACTGGGAAAATGCATTGTTCTTCCACGAACAAGGCATAAACGTAACGCTAAAGCCTCAAAGCGACCCTACAGCAAGCAGAGTTGTTGATGGTTACACAGAAGACATGTTAAAAAGACTGCACAACGGCATGCCGCAACGTGCGTATACAGAGTCTAAACGTAAGTGGGCAAATAGGCCTAAAGCAACATTCGAAGTGCCTGCAGGAGTTGATGGTAAAATGGATGCTAGTATTCCTTGGCACATGCAAGTAGAGTTTACTGATAAAGATGGCAAGAAGTGGTATATGGACCAGGCAGAAAGATTTAATGCGTTTAACTTTAATAAATTCAAAGGATGGAGTTGTAACGCAGGATACCAAGGCATTATCATACGTGAACCTGATGGCAGTATAAAACGAAGCTATAGCTGTCACGATGCTCCTCTTGGAAACATAGAGACAGGCTTTAAACTGTTTGACGCTCCGATGCCTTGTATTACAGAAAGTTGTGTTAGCAGTGCTGATAGTAAGATTCCTAAACGTAAGATCCTATAAATACATATGCAACAAGGAAACGCAATAATGGAAATTACTAACACCGACATTAAAAAGGCAATTATACGAGCACAGCATTGCCAACGCAATTGGGATTTATCTAAGGAAATTCCTGAAGATGATATTCAACTAATAATTGATGCTGCAACTCAGTGCCCGAGTAAACAAAATTCTGCATTTTACAATGTATATGCTATTACTGATAGAAATATCATTGAAAAAATACACGAACACACTAGCGGATTCTACATAATTCCTAAAGAACAAACAGTTACAAATTCTCAAACTTTAGCTAATCTTTTATTAGTATTTACAGCTATGGATAAAAAATCAAAGCGTGTAGAAGAAAAAATAGAGAAATACGGAGACAATGAAGCAGTTGTTACTAGAGATACGCACATGGCAGTAGGAGTAGCAGCAGGGTTTGTTAATGTAACTGCATCACTTAAAGGATACAATACAGGATGCTGTGCATGTTATGATTCAGGCGCTCTCAAAGAGATTTTAGATATTAAAGAAGAGCCGTTATTATTAATGGGTGTAGGCTTCAAAAGCGACAAAAATAGACTTGTCCATCATAAAGACGATAGTATTGTTTTTCCTGCTATTAAAAAGGAACCTATTAAAGTTACTCGTATTCGATGATAGAAAGTGAAGACTATATTCGGCTGCATAGTCAGCCGTTACAACCTTTAGATTTAAAAGTTGACGTAACTGAATTTCATAACTACATGAATGAAGTTAAATATGCTTTTAGAGCCTGGGGCGAGAAAAATAGTCACTATTTAAGATATGGACTTCCATTAGTGAATAAAAACGGAAGTAGTTATAATAACCCGGAACCTACTTGCTACCCTTTAGATGAGTGGGCAAGGAAGTTTCCTGAAAGCGAACAAAGCGAATGGGTTGATAGAAAATTTACAGAACATACTGAATTTTTAAATCACAAATGTTTTAACAGCATAAATGCTATTAAGCATTGTATGGTAA
>Ga0209955_1000116_pt1 | contig 32079 bp, 21 predicted proteins | sample SalPonA_A_H2O_MG_FD_185716 | JGI IMG/M metagenome (GOLD analysis project Ga0209955, IMG submission 185716) | Water microbial communities from South San Francisco under conditions of wetland restoration - Salt Pond MetaG R2A_A_H2O_MG (SPAdes)... | ecosystem: Environmental > Aquatic > Non-marine... | reverse complement strand
CGGATCTACGACTACCCCGGTAATATTAGATCCAGGAGAAAGACTACCCGATGGCGTTATTGCGCTCCAACTAGACCCACCGTTTGTACTCAAATAAATAGTACTATTGATAAGTACATAGATGTAGTTGGTATTGCTCGGGGCAATCTCAAATTCATCAATATTCTGAGTACCGGATACATTACTCGTAGAGGTCGCAGTCCAAGTGCCCCCTCCATTCGAACTTTTCCATAATTTACTAAATCCGGCATATATCGTATTGCTACTTACGGGATCTACATTGAACGGAGTTACCCAGTTGCCTGATCCTGCCGGAGGCAATGTATTGATCGAAGAGAAGAATGAACCTCCATTAACGCTCTTATAAAAACTTCCGTAGTAAATCGAGGTGTACATGATTTGGTCATTGATCACATCAACGCCGTTATCCATACCATCACCTCCCGTAACTTCAATCCAGTTCGAGCTTGAACGAAGGTGCGACCCGTTATCTTGTGCACCCCCCACGACTACTGAGGTATCGGATGAACTCTGTGAAATCTTGTAGTATTGAGTAATGTTCATACCGTCATTCAAATCGGTCCAATTCGACCCACCGTCAGAAGTTTTGTACACACCTCCATCAGTACCCACATACAGCTCCGAAGTGCCCGGGCGGAAAGTAGCATGGTGGTGATCCGCATGTACATAAGGCGTTGAACCAGCTCCGTACCAGTGACCTACACAAGACCAAGAAGTACCTCCGTTGGTAGATTTCCAAATGTTTACACCCCCTACGTAAATGGTGTTTTCATTGTTCGGATCACAGGCTATAGACAGGTCATACCACGCTTGACCTCCAGTTCCTGTCCCTGTATTGGACCAGCCCATAATATTTGGGGTAGAACTTTGAAGCGTCCAACTCGTACCTCCATTGGTACTCTTGTACAATCCACCAAAACCGTAATCTGATGCTCCATATACGACATAAAGCGTTCCAGGCGTGGCACTCAATGCCAATTCACAACGGTATTTACCTGATGTTGGCAATCCTGTGGATAGCAAGGTCCATGTGTCTCCTAAGTCTGTGGAGCGAAAAACGCGAGGCGTACTTCCTGTTGTCGTAGCGTATACCGTATCTCCTGTAGCCTTGTGCACACCATAAAATAGGCCCGACTGCTCTAGAGAAAAATTGGCACCCGCATCTGTACTGCGGTAAATCCCGCCATTGGTCGCGACATAAACGATATTCGTGCTATCAGGATCCACCACTACACGGCCTATTCTGTAGTTATTGGTCAACCCAAAACTCAATCCTGTTGAAGCCCAAGTCACACCACCATCTACCGATTTCAATAGACCGAAACTGTATGTATCGGCCGCATCGCGATCTCCAGTAGCCAAATACATCACATCTGGATTGCTAGGATCAATCGCCAAATCCGAAACGCCAATATTGGTCAACTCGTCTGTGAAAGTGGCCCAACTTTGTCCGTCGTCATAACTGACCCACAAGCCACCGGAAGGCGCACCTGCATAAATAGTATCATTATGATCGGGGTGAAAGGCGACATTATTAATACGACCTATACCTCCACCGGAAGGAGCATTAAAAGGACCTATTGCTGTCCAATCTCCATATTCCGTAGTTGTGCTTTGCTTCTGCTTTTGGATCGCTTGATACAAAACGTCTGGACGAGGGCGGTTGCCATTAGCATCCACACGAGACTCCATAAAGTGCTGCCAACGCTTGAACTGTTTCCAGCCATGACCTTTTTCATACGGTTTTCCTTCAAATGCATCGTCAAATTTCTCGACGACGGTATGAAAATTTACTCGGTAATCTTGCATCGCTTCTACCCAAGACATATTCTCTATATCTCTTTTTGTCAGCGCATTAGAAGTGCTTTGCTGAGCTGTGGCAGTAAACGAAAAGGCGGCAAAGGCTACTGAAAATAGTAGTGTACGTAGCATATAGAGGTATTAAGTCCCCCTAAATTACGAAATAAACGCCGCCCTACTCCTTCGGTAAAACAGTGGTTTTTAGCATTAACTCATCGAGCTGTGTGGCGTCAATAGTCGCCGGAGCATCAATCATAACATCACGACCCGCATTGTTTTTAGGGAACGCTATGAAATCACGGATCACTTCTGCTCCACCCAAAATGGCTACTAATCTATCGAAACCGAAAGCAAGACCACCGTGCGGTGGCGCACCGTATTCAAAGGCACTCATCAAGAAGCCGAATTGTTTCTCTGCTTCCTCTTTTGTGAATCCGAGCAGGTCGAACATACGGCTCTGAAGATCACGATCGTGAATACGAATAGATCCACCACCAATCTCATTTCCGTTCAATACGAGGTCATATGCATTGGCACGAACCTCACCTGGCTTCGTATCAATCAAGGCGATATCTTCTGGTTTAGGGGAGGTGAACGGGTGGTGCATCGCATGGTAGCGGCCGCTTTCATCGTCCCATTCCAAAAGCGGGAAATCAACGACCCATAATGGAGCAAATACCTCTGGATTTCGCAGCCCGAGCTCCTCCGCCATGTGCAGGCGCAATTCAGAAGTAGCTTTACGCGTCAAGCGCTCTTCACCGGCAAGAATCAAAATCAAATCACCTGGTTGAGCACCCGTAGCTTCCACCCAGGCCTGCTTTTGCTCGTCCGTGTAGAATTTATCTACCGAACTCTTTAAGGTACCGTCTTCGTTTACTTTACAGTAAACCATGCCCTTCATGCCGATATCTGGACGCTTTACCCAATCGGTCACTTTATCAATCTGCTTTCTCGTCCAAGAAGCGGCACCCGGAACAGCGATTCCCAGTACGATTTCTGCTTGATCGAATACTACAAAACCAAGGTCTTTAGTAAGCGCATTTAGGTTGGCCAATTCCATATCGAAGCGAATATCCGGCTTATCATTTCCGTAACGCTCCATCGCCTCAGCATAGGTCATGCGTGGGACGCTATCGATTTCTACTCCTTTCACCTCTTTCAACAAATGCAAAAGAAGTTCTTCGAAAGTGGCGAGAATATCTTCTTGCTCCACGAAAGCCATTTCGCAATCGATCTGAGTGAACTCTGGTTGACGGTCTGCACGCAAATCTTCGTCGCGGAAACAACGTGTGATCTGGTAGTATTTGTCATAACCACTGACCATAAGCAATTGCTTAAACGTCTGAGGAGACTGTGGCAACGCATAAAATTTTCCTTCTTGCATGCGCGATGGCACGACAAAATCGCGCGCACCTTCTGGTGTCGATTTGATCAAAAATGGGGTTTCAATATCCATAAACCCTTGTGCATCCAAGAACTTACGAACCTCAATATTCACGCGATTTCTCAATGCTAGATTGCGTTGAAGCGGTCCACGACGTAAATCGAGGTAACGGTACTTCATGCGCAGCTCTTCTCCTCCATCACTTTCTTCTTCGATCGTGAACGGGGGCGTATTCGCTGCATTTAAAACAGTAAGAGCGACCGATTTGATCTCTACCTCACCGGTTGGCATGTTCTTGTTCTTACTGTGACGTTCAATCACCTCACCTTCGATTTGTACGACCCACTCACGTCCAAGTTGGCGCGCCTGCTTCAAAAGCTCCGCATCCCACTCCTCGTTAAATGCAACTTGGGTAATACCATAACGGTCACGAAGATCAAGGAAGGTCATCCCGCCCAATTCGCGCGAGCGTTGTACCCAACCGGCTAGAGTTACTGTTTGTCCAATATGTTCAGCGCGCAATTCGCCACAAGTATGAGATCTGTACATGTCAAAAGTGTTTGAAAGGCAAAAATAGCCAAACTTGTGGGCCAATTCCCTATTTTGCATACAAGATGATAGACCTAAATAATCACAACGTATTCATGCGAGCTGCATTGGCCGAAGCACACCTTGCGGCAGCGGCCGGAGAGGTCCCCGTTGGGGCCGTAATCGTAGCAGGAGGGCAAATCATTGCCAGAACGCACAACCTGACAGAACGACTCACAGACGTCACTGCGCATGCTGAAATACAGGCTATTACAGCAGCAAGTAATTATCTTGGCTCAAAATATCTTCCCAAATGCACGCTGTATGTAACGCTCGAGCCTTGCCCGATGTGTGCCGGTGCTTTGTTTTGGTCACAGATAGGAACGGTCGTCTACGGAGCCTCTGATTCCAAACGTGGTTTTAGAGATCACGGCGGCAGTTTGCACCCAAAAACGGAGATCATCTCTGGAATCTTAGAAGAAGAATGCAGCGAAGTACTATCCAATTTCTTCGCACAACGCCGAAAAAAATAACATGTCTCTCTCCACACTCGACATCGTAGTCCTCGTAGGGCTTCTTTTATTCACCATCGTTATTGGCCTCTATTTTGGCCGCAGTAAAAAAACTACACTCAGCGAATATTTCTTAGGAGGGCGATCCCTTCCGTGGTACATCGCGGGTATCTCCATGGTAGCTACCACATTTGCCGCGGATACTCCTCTAGCGGTGACTGAACTCGTTGGAGAATACGGAATCTCCGGGAACTGGCTTTGGTGGAACTTGCTCGCAGGAGGAATGCTGACCACGGTGTTTTTCGCACGTCTATGGCGTCGAAGCGGACTAACCACAGAAGTAGAGTTTATCGAGTTTCGCTACTCCGGCTGGTCTGCAGCCTTGTTGCGTGGGTTCAAATCCCTCTACCTTGGAGCATTCATGAATATTCTAATCATGGGCTGGGTAAATGTAGCCATGATCACCCTACTTCAGGGATTCTTTGGAATCAGCGAATCCGCAGCCTTTCTATGGACCGGACTGGCGCTGATTGGAGTAGTGATCTATGTAAGTTTCAGTGGACTTAAAGGTGTCGTATACACGGATGTGTTCCAATTCATCCTTGCCATGACCGGCTCCATTGTGCTGGCCATATACGTTTTACGAGCACCAGAAATTGGTGGGCTTTCTGGAATCAAACAAGCCCTACCGGAAGAAACCTTTAACTTCCTTCCAGCCGTGGGCGAAGGAGCCAGCGGCGGTGGCTATCAAATCTCACTAGCCTCGTTCCTCGCCTTCTTTGGCATGGTTTGGTGGACCTCTTGGTATCCTGGTGCGGAACCCGGTGGCGGTGGATACAGCGCACAACGTATGCTGAGCACGAAGGATGAAAGATCTTCATTCTTAGCGAGCGCACTCTTTCAAATAGGGCATTACGCCGTGCGACCTTGGCCCTGGATTATTGTGGCCTTGAGCGCGATCGTACTCTACTCCTCGAAAGGCGACGTCGCCTCCTCTGCACCCGATTTCATCAGTTACGAATGCTTGACATCAAAAGTCGAATGTGCGCCTTTTACGCAGGCGCAGCAAGCGGAATTGGACCAGTGGATTGCTGAATGGACACCGGTGTACGGTGAGCGGCTTCCAGAAGCTTTAAAATACCAGCGCGATTACCGCTTCGGATACATTTTCCTCATGCGCGATTTCATGCCAAAAGGGCTACTCGGGATGCTTCTTGCCTCATTCTTTGCAGCCTATATGTCTACCATTTCCACCCAACTTAACTGGGGTGCCTCTTACCTGATCAACGACTTTTATTTACGCTTCATTACTCCTAACGCTCCTCGGCGTCGAAGCATGGCCATGAGTCGATTAGTCACACTTCTTTTAGCCATAGCAGGGTTGCTGGTCACAAGTTTCATGGACAGTATCGCAGGCGTTTGGCAGTTCATCATGGAATGTGGTGCGGGGCTTGGACTCGTTCTGATCCTGCGTTGGTACTGGTGGCGCATCAATGCCTGGGCAGAAATAACAGCAACTATTGCCCCTTTTATCGCTTATGCAATCGCACACTATGCTTTAGATTGGGTCTTCCCTAATAGCTTCTTCTTCACCGTAGCCTTTACAACAGTCAGCTGGATCATCGTGATGTACGCTACCCAGCCGGAAGCGAGCAGCACTTTGAAAGAGTTCTACGAAACCGTGCGCCCGGGAGGCGCCTGGAAGCCTGTTGCATGGAAAACAGATGCTTTCGATGGACCACAAGGCCCCTCTACTTTGATGCTCGTCTTGCAATGGCTGATCGGAATCGGTTTGATCTACGGCGCATTGTTCACCGTCGGCGCCTTACTCTGGAGTTAGAAATTGGACACAAAAAAGCCCCGAAACCAGAAGGAATCGGGGCTTTTCATATACTGATAGCTGTGATTTCTTACAGCGTACGTTTCACTTCTACGTGAGAGAACGATTCGACAATATCTCCAACTTTGATGTCGTTGAATTTCTCGATGTTCAAACCACATTCGAAACCTTGGCGAACCTCTTTTGCATCGTCTTTGAAACGCTTGAGAGAGCCTAGCTTACCCGTGTAGACCACGACACCATCACGGATGATGCGTACTTCACGGTTACGCTCGATAACACCTTCGGTAACCATACACCCTGCAATCGTTCCGACTTTAGAGATCTTGAAGGTCTCGCGGATTTCAGCAGTACCGTTGATTTCTTCTTTAACCTCAGCTGAAAGCATACCTTCCATCGCGTCACGAACTTCGTTGATAGCATCGTAGATGATCGAATACATGCGGATCTCAACCTCTTCCTTCTCGGCCAATTTTCTTGCCTGAGCAGATGGACGAACTTGGAAACCAACAACGATGGCATCGGATGCTGTCGCAAGAAGGATATCACTTTCAGAGATTTGACCAACACCCTTGTGGATGATGTTCACCTGAATCTCTTCTGTAGTCAATTTCTGTAAAGAATCAGATAGTGCTTCTACCGAACCGTCCACATCACCTTTCAAGATAATGTTGAGCTCTTTGAAGTCTCCAACTTTCAAACGACGACCAATTTCCTCTAGTGTCATCTTCTTCTGAGAACGTACACTCTGCTCGCGCTGAAGTTGTAGGCGTTTCGCTGCAATTTGCTTCGCTTCACGCTCGTCGTCCATAATAATGAACTTATCACCTGAGGTAGGTGCACCATCCAAACCAAGCAAACTCACCGGAGTCGAAGGACCTGCCTCTTTGATACGGTTGCCGCGCTCATCGAGCATGGCTTTAACTTTACCACTGTACTGACCGGCAAGAACGTAATCTCCAACCTTCATCGTACCCGCTTGTACAAGCGCCGTACACATGTAACCGCGACCCTTGTCTAAGGATGCTTCTACGATCGTACCACTTGCATTTTTATTCGGATTCGCTTTAAGGTCGAGCATTTCTGCCTCAAGAATCACTTTGTCAAGGAGTTCCTCAACGTTCAGTCCTGTTTTCGCAGAAATTTCTTGACTCTGAATCTTACCACCCCAATCTTCAACAAGCATGTTTTCTTGTGCAAGCTGCTCCTTGATCTTATCTGGGTTCGCTGCATCGCGGTCCACCTTATTGATCGCGAATACGATCGGCACACCTGCTGCTTGAGCGTGGGCAATAGCTTCTTTAGTCTGTGGCATTACCGCATCATCAGCCGCAACGACGATGATTGCAATATCCGTTACTTGAGCACCACGTGCACGCATCGCCGTAAAGGCTTCGTGACCCGGTGTATCTAAGAATGTAATCGTCTGACCTGTATGCACCTTTACGTTGTAAGCACCAATGTGCTGGGTGATACCACCCGCTTCACCAGCAATCACATTCGCTTTTCGGATGTAATCCAAAAGCGAGGTCTTACCGTGATCAACGTGTCCCATCACCGTAACAATAGGTGAACGTGGCAACAAATCTTCTTCTTTATCTTCTTCTTCGATGAATGTATCGGTCACCTCTTCATCGACAAAGTTCACGCCAAATCCGAATTCTTCTGCCACCATTTCGAGCATCTCTGCATCCAAACGTTGGTTCATCGTAACCATGACACCTACGCCCATCAATGAGGCAATAACCTCATTAACTGTAACGCTCATCATGTTCGCAAGCTCGGTAACAGTTACGAATTCCGTAACCTGCAATACCTTGTTATCTTCTGCTTGCTGCAGATCCTTCAATTCTTCGCGTTCACGACGTTCTGCACGCTTGTCACGACGAATTTTAGCACCTTTATTCTTCTTACCTGAAGTCAATTTCTCCAGCGTCTCCTTGATCTGCTTTTGGATTTGTTCGTCTGTCAATTCCTGCTTTTGAACTGGAGCTTGAGCACGACGACCTTTTCCTTTACCAGCAGCCGGTCCACGCTGATTTGCGCCACGAGTACCACCACCACGTTTTGGATCTGGCTGTGCTGGTGTAGCACCACCCGGTCCTTGCGTTTTGATGCGCTTGCGCTTCTTCTTATCTACTTTTGGCTTGTCTACTGGAAGTACAATCTTCTGCCCTGTGAATTTAGGACCGTCGATCTTGACGTACTTCGTCTTGATTTCGTTGTCCTCTTTCTTAGGAGCTTCCTCTTGCTTAGGCTCTTCCTTCTTCGACTGCTCCATGATTACCGCACCACCACCTGATTTCTTAGGGGCTTTCACTGCTGGTTTTGGAGCTTCTTCCTTCTTAGGAGTTTCCTTTTTAGCCTTAGGCTTCTCTTTCTTCTTCGGCTTGTGAGCGTCCAAATCAATTTTACCCATGACTTTCAAGCCACCTACTTGAGGGGCGTCAGCTGCAGGAGCATCTTTAGTCTCAACAGGTTCAGGAGCTTTCTTCTCTGCAGGAGCTTCCTCAGCAACGGGTGCCTCGGGAGTTTTTTCTTCTACAGGGGCCTCTTCCTTGGCTGCTGGTACTTCAGGTGCTTTTTCTGGAGCTGGTTCCGGCTTCGACTCTTCTGCTACTGGAGCAGGTGCTGCTTCTTCAGCAGGTGCTGGCTCGGCCTCCTCCACTGCTTCTACCGGTGCTGGAGCAGGTTGTTCCTCCTCTTTGCTACCACGTAGGGCTTCCTTCTCTTCCTTCACCTGCTGGCTTACCTCTTCCGCAAGTTTCTTGCGTTGCAAATCATCTGCAAAGGCGGTCCTCAAGATGCCGTATTGCTCATCGGTGATCTTGTGGTTTCGGTTGTTGGGAATTTCATGGCCTTGCTTCGCCAATTCCTCAACCGCACGGTCTAAGGAAATGTTGAGCTCTTTTGTGGCCTTACTTAATCTGACGCTACTCATAGAGTGTCTTTAGGTTTTCTTATTCTTCGTCTTCGAATTCTTGGTGAAGGACAGTGAAAATACGTTCCACAGTTTCTTCCTCTAAATCAGCTCTAGATACTAATTCCTCCTTCGTCAATTTCAAGACGCTCTTCGCTGTATCACAGCCAATCTTTTTAAGCTCAGCAATAACCCAAGCTTCAATTTCATCGCTAAATTGATCAAGTTCGATATCGTCCTCAATCTCAATATCGTCACGGTACACATCAATCTCCATATCGATCAGCTTACTCGCCAAACGAATGTTAGTACCACCACGACCAATCGCCAAACTTACTTGATCTGGAGCAAGGAATGCTTCCACACGCTTTGCGTCCTCGTCAATGTTTAGACTCGTTACTTTCGCCGGGCTTAACGCACGTTGAATGTACAGTTGAAGGTTAGTAGTGTAGTTGATCACATCAATGTTCTCGTTGCGCAACTCACGAACGATGCTGTGAATACGTGAACCTTTCATTCCCACACACGCTCCAACAGGATCAATGCGGTCATCGTAAGACTCAACAGCTACTTTTGCCTTCTCCCCAGGGATACGAACTACACCTTTGATGGTGATCAAACCGTCGTATACCTCTGGAATTTCTTGTTCAAATAATTTAGCCAAGAAACGCTCGTCTGTACGTGACATAATCACGACAGGCTTGGTTCCACGGAAAATCACTTCTTTAACAACCGCGCGAATTGGGTCTCCCTTGCGGAAAAACTCACGTTCACCGATCATCTGATCTTTAGGTAAAATCAATTCATTACCCTCATCATCATAGACGATCACTTCTCTATGACGTACGTGGTGAACTTCACCGGTGATGATCTCACCTTCAAGATCTTTGTAACGCTTGAATAACTCAGCGTTATCGTGCTCTTGAATGCGGCTCACCAAGTTTTGACGGAAAGCCAAAATAAAGCGACGACCTAGGTCGATCAACTTCACTTCTTGAGAGACCTCTTCACCCACTTCATAATCCGGCTCAATCTTTAACGCTGCAGAAAGCTCGATTTCTAGATTTTCATCCTCAACCATGCCATCTTCTACAACAGTTCTGTTGTGCCAGATCTCTAAATCACCTTTGTCAGGGTTTACAATGACATCGAAGTTCTCATCCGTTTCATACTTCTTGCGAAGCTGGTTGCGGAAGGCCTCTTCAATGAAAGCCATCAACGTAGTTCTGTCGATATTCTTCTCCTCTTTAAAGGCGAGGAAGCTTTCGATAATCGCTTGATTCTCCATTGTGTATCTAAACTAAATAATCTTATTTAAATCTAATTGCAACTTTGGCCTCAGTGATTTCGCTGAAGTTGATCTTCAGCTCCACGTTAGGCGCACTTTTCTTTTTCTGAGGCACGCTCAGCACTAGAAATTCAGGATCCGCCTCTAAAAGCTGACCTTCTACTTCTTGATCGTTGTATTTCACTTTTAAAAAGCGTCCTACGTTCTTTTGATACTGGCGGAAAATTTTAAGCGGAAGATTCAGATCAGGACTACTAACGGTGAGATTAAAATCTTCAACCTCACGGTCAAATTCACCCTCAATCATTCTATTAATCATCTTAATCTGATCAATGTTGAGTCCTTCGTCCGCATCCACATAAGCGACAATAATGTTGTTCGGCTTCAGTTCTACATCAACCAAAAAAGCGCCATTTTCGCTGGCTGCGTGCTCCGCTGCTTCCTTTACTTTTGCGTACTCCATAAATCAAGGCCAATAAAAGAGGGGACCGAAGTCCCCTTTCCGAGTGCCAAAAAAGTTTCTGCAAATATAGGTCTTTATTTTCAATTAGAGCGACATGAACCATTAGGTTTTCATTTTCAGCCAAGTAAAACTGACGACTGAGTATAAATTTGAAAAAACGAGTAATTTAAACACTCAATAAGTAGTATATTTACTCTCCTTATTTAAGACCAAACAATCATGGAGAAGAAGAATGTAAAAATATTGATCGTTGATGACCATCCGATCGTACGTGATGGCATTAAAACCATGCTTGAAATGGGTGAATTCGACTGCTGCATCTTTAACATTCTAGAAGTAGGCAATGGTGAGGAAACTATGACCATGCTAAAGAACAATGCGTTTGATTTGGTGATCATGGACTATCAGTTGGAAGAAACAGATGGTTCTTCTTTGGCCAAACGTGTGATCGAGTCCTACCCGGAACAACACATATTAGCGCTCTCTAACTACGATGACATCGAATATGCGAGCAACATGCTCAAAGCGGGAGCTCGTGGTTATGTCATGAAGAACGTAGGCACTGCCGAATTGATTAAAGCAATCACTACTGTATTGGAGGGTAAATTGTATTATACACAGCATCTTGCAAATGAATTAATTGAGCGTCGCATCTTAGGAAAAGGTTCTATCGATCTTGCAAGTGATAACCCTGCCGTAGCTCGTTTGAGTCGTCGTGAAATAGAGATCATTCAACTGATCTGTGACCAATTGACCAATGAGGAGATTTCAAAGAAACTTTTCTTGTCAAAACGGACTATTGATAACCACCGTCAAAACATTTTGAATAAACTCGGCATGAATAATACTGCCGGACTTGTTCGCTTCGCTGTAGAGAACGGCCTCGTAAGCTAAGCACCTCATCTATATTTCATAGACTTTAATCAGACAGGCCCTCTCAAAGGGTCTGTCTTTTTTTATGCCCGTTACTCAGTTGAAGGAACCGGAGACAAAAAGAATGGGCATAAAAAACCCCCAGGCAAAGCCTGAGGGTTGAAAAGTTGATAAGGGGTGTTATTACTCAACCACCACCTTCATCGTTTTGTAAGCGCCCTTGCTGCTAGCGATGTTTACAAAGTACATACCACGAGTCATTGAACCACGGTCGAGCTCTACATTGCCTTGGGCATTATCGAAGCCAGCGACTACGCGACCTGTGATGTCCATAACACGTACAGTGTATACATCATTCGTGCCAAGAGCAATAGTTGCTGATTCCTTCATTGGGTTCGGGTAAACGCTCATCGCGTCCATGTCATTGTCAACAACGTTGATGAAAGAACATGCACCGAAGATGTGGTACAATGTATCCGCTGAACCAGTACGCGCGAAGAATCTGTTGTAACCACCTACACCGTTTGGCACGCCACATGCAGAATCTACAGGCTCATGGTTAGCTACATCTGTTGGATCACCGTTCGAGAAACGGTACTCCAAGGTACCCGGACAGAAATCTTCTACAGTAGCAATGTACTGACCTGGCGTGCTATGAGGCACAAAAGCAATAGCGTTTGCGTCCCACTGCGTGAAGGTACCCATCAAATAAACCGTATCTGCAGGAGTGAATGCAGCCTGAGTGAAATCTACAATCCAAGTAACATCAGCAGTAGCTGGCGTAGGTGCACATGCACCATACACATCGTTACCGAAACAACGAGCAGTAACCGAAGTGTCTGAAGAAACAGTAACCACTTTGTTACCGCCACCTTCCCAGTTCGTAGCACCTGCAACGTGGTAACGTGCTTTGTACTCGAATGAACCAGAATCGACATCGTTAAACGTAAAAGAGTATACTCCGTCACCGTCAGGATCAGTCAATTTATCTAAACCACTCCATCCGTTAATAGGACCTGCAAGGGTAACAGAATCGATAGTACTACATGCGGTAACAGTGCTCAAATCAACATTTACGGTCAACTGGTACTTAGGAAGAACTACACAAGATGAACACATGTTCATACAAACAGCTAGGACGGCATCGCCTGTTGATGCAAACGTGCGGTTTCCGTTAGAAGCACAAGATGCTGGAACGTTTTCCCATCCTGATGGACCGTTCTTGAATTTGAACTCTTGAGCAACAGTGTCTAGAACGTAGACGTGAGTTTCCCAAGTATCGTTAGAGCCGAAGTCTGCAAGGTTGCGATCAGACCAGCCAGTGAAAGAACCAGCGACCATTGCACCCGCAGGGTCGATAGTTTGGAACTGCATATCTACTTGAGCAATTAGAAGATTCATGCCAGCTGGAGCGTTACCTCCGTAAAGTACGGCTGGTAGAGTTGTATCTTGGTAAATAGTTATCCAACGGTTTCCGTTTCCTGATCCGTCAAGAGCATTTACTTGGCTCTCTGCAGGAACACCTTCGTCGTCACCCCATGCGTTACCGTTAACGAACTTGTATTCGTAATCGCCACCTGCCAATACACGAGTAATCTCGTAGACAGAAGTAGTACCCACCTGCGTCATTGCAGAGGTATCTGGCTGCCAACCCTGGAATGAGCCAGCTACGTGAACACCGTTGGAATTGGCAGAGGTAGCGCCAAGATCAACCTGGAAGGTCACGCTGTAATTTTGTGCAAAAGCAAACGAACCGAAGAACATTGCTGCTGCAAAAGCGTACAATTTTTTCATAATAAAAGACTTTGGTTAGTAATTAGCGTACATAGTACCTTTCAAATTTAAAGATTAGACCGACGACAATTACCGCCGTTTCAACCGCTTTTTAACTACAATACCGCAGAATTGCTCAAAATATGAGAAGAATAAAGAAGTACATTCTCTTTTCGGTTCTAGGATCACTCCCGTTGACTTCATTAAAAGGTCAAACGATTCACCGAGTAGACCCGCCAAATTGGTGGCAAAATATGGGCCTCGACACCTTGGAGTTGATCGTTCAAGGTAGCCGCTTGAGCCACGATGTGAGCACAAGTGCTGCTGCAGGAAGAGTGATCGAGGTACAGCTGTACGGAAATGGAACGCTTGCACATATCAAGGTGCTCCTTGGTCACGGTGAGTTGCCGGATGATTTGGGATTACAGATGGGTGATATCAAGATTGATTTCCCCTTGAAAAAGCGGAGGCAAATGGAGCGTGAACGGTTGAGTGAGCGCGATCTGATCTACCTCATCACACCTGATAGATTTAGCAACGGTGACCCATCAAATGACCAAATAGCGGGAATGCGTGAAACCGGGGTTGATCGGTCCCAGCCTTATGCAAGGCACGGCGGAGACCTTCAAGGGATCAAAAATGGATTGGAGTACATCACCAAACTTGGAGCAACAGCGATTTGGCTGAACCCAGTGCTAGAAAATGACATGCCCAGAGACAGCTACCACGGTTATGCTATTACCGATCATTACCGTGTTGATCCAAGATATGGAGGGAATCAGGCGCTAGTGGAATTGGCTACGGCTATGAAAGAGCGGGGTATGAAGCACGTGGCAGATGTGGTGTATAATCATTGGGGCTCCGAACATTATCTGTTTAAAACACTCGCCGATTCAGCCATGGTACATTTTACAGAAGACGGCCAAGTACCCTATTCTAATTTTCGATTCAGTGCCATGACCGATCCTCACAAAGTGCCGGACGACAGCGTGGGATTTCAAAACGGCTGGTTTGCGGGAGCGATGCCTGATATCAACCAAGAACACCCGGTGAGCGGTGCGTACATGAGGATGGCGACCTTATGGTATGTGGAAACGTTTATGGTAGATGCGCTGCGCTGTGATACCTATGCATTTAGCTCGCCTAGGTTCTTGAAGAGGATGAATCAGGAATTGGTCACGTGCTTTCCAGAGCTGTACATCTTTGGAGAAGTGTGGGCATATAACGAGAGCTCTCAAGCCTATTTCGCTCCGAACAACATCAAAGAGGTGCCGACAACAGGTAATGATGGGGTTACGGATTTTACGCTTTGGCGAAGTATTCACGAGTTGTACAGCGCTGCTGATGCGGACCAATTCAGTTGGAATAAGGGCGCTGGGGTATTGTACTACCGACTAGCGAGTGACTTGTTTTATGCCCGACCTGAAGACCTCGTTACGTTTTTAGACAATCACGATGACGGTCGGTTCCTAGGGCAACACGACGGCAATCATTCAAAGTTGCGCAGTGCTTTGACCCTACTCTATTTCTTGAGAGGTATCCCGACACTGTATTACGGTACGGAATTGGGACTGCAGGGGCATACCTCCCACGGTGCTATACGCGAAGATTTCCCAGGTTTTGAATCCAAGTTCCAAGATTATAGCAAAAACGAAGGTGATTTATTAGATTTGTGTCAAGAATTGGGCGACCTTAGAAGAGAGTGGTCAGGCAGAAGTAAACTCAAGCAACATATTCCCCAACAGGGATGGACAATGCTGGAGCGTCGTACCCCTGATTGCACCTATCTTTTGGTTGTGAATGCCACATCGCAACACCGCACGAGAACTTTGCCTTTCAAAAGCGCAGCGCTCGTATTTCAAAGCGGTGACGGTACAGCTGCATTCGCACCTTGGGAAGCGAGAATCTACACTATCGAAGAATGAAGGCAACCATAGAAAATATTCGCATTGCTGAAAAGAACCGGAGCTACCACAGTTATGTCTTGCAGCAAAGTGCCCGTGATTACAAGCGATCCATCTTTACTGATTACTGGCACTATCATCCGGAAATTGAGATCACCTATATCGTCAAAGGTGAAGGCATTGCTTTCATTGGAAATAAGACCATCGAGTTTGGTCCTGGGCAGGCCTTTTTGTTAGGTCCTTACCTTCCGCACAACTTTATTGGTACCGAGGAGGAGGATATCATATTGGACCGCGAATGCTGGGGACTCCAATTCACTAAAGAGTGGTTGCACTCGTTCAAAGAAAGTGCCTCCCTAGGGAACCTATTCGAAGCAATGAGTTATGGCATCAATCTCGGTTCCTTTACCCAGGAAGAACACAAGGCCTTTGAAACCATAGTTGGTAACGACCCGCTTCGCAGTATAGGCTCGTTTTTCAATCTCATGGCCATGATCAGTGAACGGGAAGTGTTTCAGACCATCGCTACCAACAGTGCCTACAGCAATGTAATGAGTCAGAAGATCAGTCAACGTATGGAGCGTGTATCCAAGCACATTCAAGCCAATTACCACCGCAGCATCACACTTACTGAAATCGCAGATGTTGCGAATATGACCGAACAAAGTTTCAGCCGCTGGTTCAGACAAACCTCTGGCCTGACCTTCATCGACTACCTTATTCAGTTGCGCACCACTGTGGCCAGCAATCTACTCATCAACACGAGCAAACCAATGACTGAGGTATACGCAGAAAGTGGGTTCAATTCCAGCTCTTCGTTCAATCGCGCGTTCCTGAAAATCAAAGGGTGTTCACCTCGAGAGTTCCGAAAACGCAATCGAATTTAAGCCTCCGCCTCTGGCGTGTAGGTCACCGCTTTTTTATTGGTGATGAGTAAATTGGCTAAACCGGCCAGCACTAAAGAAGATCCAGCAAGCAACATTGCGTTAATGGGTTCCTCGCCAAATACCGCTTGGTAAATGTTTGTCAACGATGTCGCGGCAACGATCTGTGGGATAACGATGAACATGTTGAAAATACCCATGTATACTCCCATTTTGCTCGGATCAAGGGTAGAACTCAACATGGCATAAGGCATCGATAAAATGGAGCCCCAAGAGAAGCCAATACACACAAAAGAAAGGATCAACATGCTCGGCTCGGTAATGAAGTACATGCTGATAAATCCATAAGCACCAGCGAACAAGGAGAACATGTGCACGTACTTGCGGTTGATTCTTCGTTTAGCCGTCCAAAGAGTAAGCAATAAGGCAAAAGCCATAGAGCTAAGACCGTAGTTTCCCATGTATGAACCTACCTGGTTAGAAGCATCATTGAAAGCACGATCGGCTAACGTGTATGCTTCGATTTGAGCCTCAGTAGATGTGGCAAATTCGATAGCGGCAGGCTTCGCTGCATCAAAGACATGCGCCGTAAGTGCCGGGTTCGCCATAGACCACATACAGAAAAAAGCAAACCATGAAAAGAATTGGACCACACCGAGCTTCTTCATCGTCAGTGGCATATTCCCAATATTCAACACCACTTCTTTCACTGTATTTACTAGGCCTGATTTCTCCTTCTGCTCTGCTCTGAACGCCTCCATATCTTCAGGAGGGTACTCGTCAGTTGTGAAAACGGTGTATAGAATAGCCAACAAGAATATCGCAGCACCAATTCCAAAAGCCACCTTCACCGACATCGGGACAACGCCCGGTGCGGCCTCATTGCTGACACCCAAAGAACTGATCAACAAAGGAAGATTAGACGCGACCCATGTACTCACACCGATGATTAAGGTCTGTACCACAAAGCCAAAACTACGCTGACTGTCCGGTAGCTTATCTGCCACTAAAGCGCGAAATGGCTCCATGGATATATTCATTGTCGCATCTAGCACCCAAAGTCCACCAGCCGCCATCCAAAGTACCGAGCTATGCGGCACCACCAACAACGTTAGCGAAGCAAGAATCGCCCCCACTAAAAAGTACGGGCGGCGGCGTCCAAAACGTGGATGCCAAGTATTGTCACTCATCTGCCCAATGATCGGCTGTACAATCAAACCCGTGAGCGGCGCCGCAATCCATAGCAACGGCAAACTGTGCTCGTCTGCACCAAGCGTCTCGAAGATTCGGCTCATAAATCCACCCTGAAGGGCGTAACCAAACTGGATACCAAGGAAGCCGAAGCTCATGTTCCAAATTTGCCAGAAACTGAGTTTTGGTTTTTGCTGCATAGGAAGTAGTGATTTAGATGACTCAAAAACCCGGCGCTAGGCCGGGTTTAAGGGTATGATATTGAATAGATTATTGACAATCGATCTGTAGGTTTACAGGCATCGTCACACGGTCAGCACCTGTTGCAAAGACTTTTTTCATGGCGATAAACTCGCAGTAATCGATCGTCTTTCCGGCTGGCACATTGAAGAATTGGCCAGGAACCATTAATTTTTCAAAGTTGCCATCACCGATGTAATCCATTTTCAACTTCGGGTTAGAACCCACATTAAACGTGTTTTCTATTTGTGAGAACGAACCATCCGTGAAGTACACTTTTGCATAGATATAGCAATCCTCAGGATCAAGGTTTTGCATACTCTCCTTCGCTTCACGCCAATTCTCATAACGCAGCGTTACGATATCGTCAGCCATCACCTTCGCTGGGAAGTGGTAGAAGGGATTGCGCTCTGTTGCCGGAGGGTCGATCGCAATGGTTTGATCGTCAGATTTTACATCGGGATCCCCATAACCTCCACCGTCTTTAGCCTTGATCAAAAAGTGAATGTCTTCATTGTAGACCGTTGTTGCATCTACCTCATAAAAGAGTGTAGGAACAATCTTCCAAGAGAAGGTACCATCGGCATTCTTCGTCATTTTCATCGCCTCATTAGAGTTCTTCCAAGGCGCAGAGCCTGTACCGTTCACATAAGGATGACCGTCGGGGTGCTCTGCCGGCTTCCACGTCCAGATGTATAAATCCTCACCGTTGTCCACCGCCTGTTTGAGCAAGTCTTGGTGAGCAACCGTTAGGTCCATAGCTGAAGGGTCAAAAATGATCTCCAGGCTATCTGAAGGATCAATATTTTCATCAGGAATCGTCGAAAGTTGAGCGCTCGCTGAAACACTTAGGGCAAGTGCAAGTAGTGTGCTGATCTTTTTCATAAGGCCCATTATTTACGAGTGAGAGTTAGTTTGTAAGAAACACTTGGCTTGTCACAACGCTCGCGGTCGTATACAAAGCTCACATTCTGATCGATACTTCTAGGCATATTTCCCAAAGGAAGCACCGTAAGCACCGTGTCTTCCATAAGGTGCAACGCAGAAGGGAATTCTGGGGTATCATAGCTCCAAGTACCTGATGTACCAAACACATTGAAGCCAGGTCCTTGTGAGGTCACAGCGTAGGTACTATCCTCGTTAAAAGTCACGACCCAAGTGCTAGCAGCATTCGTGTAGAACGCGCTGATATCACGTGTTTCCGGCACAGGTAAAGTAAGATCTGTTTGATCTGCTCCGGTTAGTTCCCAAGTTCCGATAATTCCTGCACCTGCTTCATAAGCTGGGCCAATCGGCTTGATCTCTGGCTTACAGGCACCCAATGTTAGTGCTGCAGCCGCAATGATGAATGCTATTCTTTTCATATCAATTACTGCTTACAGGCAGCCTCCTTCTTCGTTATAAATGAAACCTTGCGCTGTTCCCTCAAAGTTAGGGAACTGGAGAACCATTCCTGGGCAATCCCAATCCACACCGCGGATTTTCTGAATCTCACCCAGTACACCCTGGCGCTTGAGCTGGAATAATCTATCGCCTTCGCAAGCCAATTCCAATCTACGTTCGCTCATCACGTCTGCGATTGTAAGAGAGGTCAACTCGCTCACGTTCGCACGCTGACGAAGCGCATTGATGTAGCCCAACGCTGTCGCTTGGTCTTCACCTAAACGAACCGCACATTCCGCATAAATCAAATACATCTGAGTCAAGTGTAGCAGCGGCACGTCGATGAAGCTCGCGTCAAATTTGCTAATGACATACAATTCATCTGGTGAACCTGCATTGCGAATGGCATACCACTGTTGACCGCGAAGATCACTAGTATCTGAGCTCGCAGCAACGTACAAATCAGCGCTAGCTTTCAGCGCAGGATTCGCGTTTGGATCATCAGAGCGGTAATTGCTCACAAAGCCTGTTCCACGCTCGTCCACTAACGTATCTGTAGCACTAACTTCGTTCGTGCTCACCAAAGTAAAGATGAACTCCTCAGGAAGGTCAGCGTTCAAATGGTCGTTGAAACGAGCCGTAAAATCTTGCTCCAAGCTGTAGTCTCCAGATGAAATCACCTCTCCAGCCTTCGCCTTGGCATTCGTAAAGTCGCCCATTTCCAAATACACATGAGCCAGTAGTGCTTTAGCCGCCATTTGGTTCGCGAAAATTCCATTTTCTGCAGGAAGATCTGCCTCTGCATCGAGCAAATCACTTTCAATCGCATCGTAAACCTCAGCAACCGTAGCGCGCATTTGTGGCGTCTGATCGGCAGAGAGTTTCAGCGGTATGCCCAGGTGCGAGTTATCTGGGGTATATCCATAGGGCATCGCCCAGATGCGTACCACGTGGTAATGCGCCAGAGCACGAATGAATTTCGCTTCGGCTGAAATGCGATTGATTGCCTCAGGTGTTGCCCCCTCAAGGTCGGCAACCTCCTCCAACAAGGTATTCGCGCGGTAGATCGCTATGTAAGCATCGCGGTACTCTCCACCAAAAGACCCGTTGAAAAACGAAGAGGTCCAGCGGTAGATTTGAGCGTACTCGCCGTTAAGCCCTAGTGGGTCGGCAATGTTATCTGCCATAACCTCAGGGATGTTTTGGAATCGCCCGTTGAAAGCGTTCGCAGCCACATCATAAACACTTACCAAAAGCTGTTCTGCATCTTCGATCGTTAAGATGGCAGAATCTGCTGGGATCTGGCTGTCTGAATTGGCCTGGAAATCTAGGATTCGCTCACACGAAGTAGTTCCTACTACAATCGCTGCTGCTGCTATAAATGCTGCTAGTTTTTTCATGATTGCTAGGATTAGAAGTTAATGTTTACACCGATGTTGTACGTGCGCTCTTGCGGCGGCGTCAAATAGGTGATGTTAGGTGACATGTTACGGTCGGTTGCATTCTCGAAATCGCGAGCAATTTCAGGATCAAGTCCGATGTAATTCGTCAACGTAAGAAGGTTGGTTCCCGTTACATTCACGGTCAAACCTTTAACGTGCTTGAGTTTCTCCTGTGGAACGCGGTAGCTGAGCTTCACATTGCGTAGACGAGCGTAAGTACCGTCGTGCAACCAAAGATCCGTGTTGATCCACTCGGTATTCGCGCCGTAGGTACGGTAATCACGGCTGAGCACTGGGTAGGTTGCAACATCACCCGGCTGCTGCCATCTGTCGAATAGATCCGTACGCATGTTCCAGTCGGTCACTACACCCATCTGACGTTTAGATGAACTGTCGTAGATATCTCCACCGATCGTGAACACCCAAAGGAAACTAAATTCCAAATTTTTGTAGTTGAACGTATTAGTCAAACCACCGATCGCATCTGGCATAACGTTTCCAAGTGCGACACGGTCTTGAAGATCCCAAGTATAGGTTTCCTCACCGTCCTTAGTAAGGTATACCGGACGACCATTCTGTGGATCGACATGTGAGAATTTCACGAGGTAATTGGTTCCAATGGGCATACCTACGACCACACGCGTATCGTTCGTACCTCCACTCACTGCATCCGGAGAATAATCCCCGATAGAAGTGATTTCATTGTAGTTGCGAGCGATGTTAAAGTCTGTTGTCCAAGTAAAGTTATCGGTAACCACGTTGCGCGACTTGATAGCAAACTCCACACCTGTGTTGTAGACGCTACCTACGTTATCCCACCATGAACCAAATCCGGTAGAACCTTGAAGCGTTACATTCAAAAGCATATCATTGGTTTGCTTTCTATACCAAGCCAATTCACCCGTGATGCGATCACCTAAAATTCCATACTCCAAACCGACATCATACGTTGTCGAAGTCTCCCAGCGCAAATTCGCGTTTTCACGAATCACCGGGTAACGGTAAGTTTGGCCACCGTAACCGTTGTTCGCAACATTGTAATATCCAAACCACTGATACGAAGGAATCGCTGAGTTCCCGTTCTTACCAACCGAGGCTTTCAACTTCAAGAAATTGATGTTCGGAACAGCGCCCATAAAGTCTTCATCAGAAATCACCCAACCCAACGAAGCCGCTGGGAAGTTTCCGTATTTATTGTTCGGTCCAAACTTCGAAGAACCGTCACGACGAATCAACGCTTCCGCATAGTACTTCCCCTTGTAGTTGTAGTTCAAGCGCGTAAACGCAGAGGCAAAAGCATATTCTTCAATGTAGCTTAACGGATCGTTCACGTACTGACCGGTCTCGCGAATCTGACCTACCGCTTCACTGTCGTAGAAGGCATCCCAACGCTTCACTCGGTTGTACTGGTATTCGGAACCAATCAACCAGTTGATGTGGTGATTTTCACCCAAATCCTTGATGTAGTTGGCCGTCGCATTCCCCGAGGTATTCCAAACATCATACGTGTACATGTTTGCGCGGCCCAAGAAGTTGCCTTCAGCATCCTTATAGGTCGGATCGTAACCCGGCTTTTCCCAGATGTGGTCTTGGAAATTCATGTAATCCACAGCACCCTGACCGCGGAACGTCCAAGCGTCGCTGAGTTTGTAGTCGAGGGTAATGTTGTTGATGGTACGGTCTTCGATCGCCGTCCAATCTTTCATTTCACGCTGTGCCACCGGATTTAGACCGATACCACCCTTCAACCAGTAATCACCTGCTTGCGCTACAAGATTCCCATCATCATCGTACTCGTCTGCTGCGTAGTACACCGGGTAAATAGGCAATGCACGAGACATCGCTTCTCCGAAACCACCCGACCAAGCTGCGTCAATACGGTTGTTGATACCACGAGAAAGTGACGTACTCAAACCTACTTTGAAACGATCGGTTAGGTTGTAATCCACGTTAAAACGACCAGAAAGACGCTCGTAAGAATTCCCCACTAAATAACTATTGTTGTCATTGTACGACAAACCTGCGTAGAAGTTACCTCCTTTGAATCCGCGTGACGCAGAGAAGTCATAACCGTGTTTGATCCCTTGCTGAATAGTTTGCTGTACCCAATCGGTGCCCTCGAATGCTTGCGCTTCTGCCCAACTCATGCGGTTACCTGGAAGTTGAGGAACACCAACATTGCCGTCGTTCACCCAAGCTTCTTCATAGATCTGAAGGTACTGCTCTTTGTTCATCATGTTCGGCAGTGCGGTTGGATTTGAGAATCCTACGCGTGAGCTAAAGTTGTAGGCCAATTTCTTGCTCTTACCACGCTTCGTAGTAATCAAAACTACCCCGTTCGATCCGCGCGAGCCATATATCCCCGTTGCGGCCGCATCTTTTAGAATGTCCACCGACTCGATATCGTTCGGGTTGATCGTAGCGAGTGGGTTGGTATTGAAACCACCACGGTTACCGTTCAAGAAGTAATCTTGGGTAATTGGGATACCGTCCACGACATATAAAGGATCACCACCCGCTGAAATCGAGGCCACTCCACGAACGCGAACCATCGACCCCGAACCTGCAATTCCGGAACCCGTAATCACCTGAACACCCGCAGCCTTTCCTTGGATGGCGTTCTCAAATGATGGCGTTGGGATATCTGTTAATTCTTTCGTCTTCAAAGACACCACTGAACCTGTCAAGTCACGCTTACGCGCAACACCGTAACCCACGACGACCACCTCATCGAGCTGTGTCTTCGATGGCTTCATGACCACGTTCAACACCTTCTTAGCATCAACCGCAACCTTTTTGGTTTGCGTCTCATAGCCAATGAAGGAGAAAGTGAGGTTGTAAGTACCTTTTTTCAGGTTCAGATTGTACTGCCCCGAGTAGTCGGTCATAGTCGACCCACCGTTTTCAACGGTAATCGCTACCGACGGAAGGGGTTCGTTGTATTCGTCCACCACGACCCCAGTAAGGGATTGAGCGCCCAAGAAGGAGTACCCAAAAATGGCAAGAACGAATGCAAATAAACGTGCATTGATTTTCATCTTTCTGCGTTATAGAGTTAGCACTTCAAATGTAACCCATACACTTCTTGCAGGAAAGAGCGTTCCTTACTCAACTTAGCACTTTATGCCCCGATTTTAACAAGGATTAAGAAATCCGGCACTTAGAATGATAAATTTACACTTCTATCTTTGATTTGATTCGGTATAAACGGGCGGGTTTGTGCAATACACCTTCTTGCTTTTCTTCCGTAGCTTCGACCACTTTCTCACGCACTACTTTTTTACGGAAGTTGCGTTTATCAAACTCTTCCTGAGTGATGGCCTCATGAAGCTGTTGAAGCTGATTAAGCGTGAATCTTGGAGGAAGTAATTCATAGGCACTTTTATTGAGCTCAAAATGGCGCTGTAGTTTCCACAACGCAACCTCAACAATCTCGTTGTGATCAAAGGCCAATTCAGGAATCTCCTGTATATCCTGCCATAGCGCCTCACCTGCAAAACTCGCTGGATTTGGAATAAAGTCATCCATCTTCACCAAAGCATAGTAGGCCACCGTGATTACGCGCTCATTAGGGTTCGTACGGTACAACTCCAACCATTTGCGATCTTTAACCTGGTTGGTTCTCGTAGGGTCTCCAAAGGTGTGAAACTGCTTGAGGGTAACGTCCTTCAAGGAAGCCAATTCAAAAAGAACACGATTCGCCGCATCATCAAGACCCTCTCCACGGTGAATCAAATCACCTGGAAGTCGTTTTCTCAACAATCCTTGACCAATGTCTTTTTCCTCGATAAGCAGTACTCTCAAACGCTCACCATCAAAACCGAAAATCACGGCATCCACACTAATGTTGGGATTCACATCCAACTTTTCTGGCATTTTTACTTTTTTGTATTTGGATAAACTTCTGGCTGTTCAAGATAAACCATAAAAATTAATAAGTGTATTATTTACACTAACTTATTATCTTTGCAACATGTCTGAAGATATTAGAAACATAGCAGTTTTGACCTCAGGTGGCGATGCACCTGGGATGAACGCCGCAATTCGTGCGGTTACGAGAACCGCCTTATATCATGGAAAAAAGGTATTTGGGGTCTATCGTGGGTACGAAGGCATGATTGAAAATGACCTCATCGAACTCACAACGGCAAATGTAAAAAACATTCTCGCTCAAGGAGGAACCTTTCTGAAAAGTGCACGCAGTCAAGAATTCAGAACTCCTGAAGGTCGCGCCAAAGCAGCTGCAAATTTAAAAAGCAGAAATATCGATGCGCTAGTAGTTATCGGTGGTGATGGTTCGTTTACTGGTGCCTTGAAGATTGCCGAGGAACATGGCATCCGTGTTATTGGTGTTCCAGGAACTATTGATAATGATCTCTTTGGCACCGACTTCACGATCGGCTATGACACAGCCACCAATACCGTGATTCAAAGTGTCGATAAGATTCGTGATACCGCTTCTTCACACAACCGTTTGTTTTTGGTTGAAGTGATGGGTCGTGATACCGGATATATTGCTGCATCCGCCGGTCTAGCTACAGGTGCGTTGAGCATCATTTTACCGGAGCGAAAAAGCACCTACGCCGAACTTTTTGAAGATTTGAGAAAAGCGCAAGCGAACAAAAAGACCTCAAACATTATTATGGTTGCGGAAGGAAATCACCTCGGTGACGTTTTTGATATTTCGCAAGCAGTAAAAAAAGAATTCCCTTCTATCGACGTGAAGGTTACCACCTTAGGACACACCCAGCGCGGTGGGTCCCCTTCAACCAACGACCGTGTTCTAGCTTCTGTTTTGGGCTATTATGCAGTTCAAGGACTCATTGACGGCAAACAAAAGGTAATGACTGGAATGATCGATCAGAAAGTTGTTTATACACCACTATCAGAAGCCATTTCAAAGACCACCGAGCTTGACGAAGAAATGTTAACCATCGCTAGAATTCTAGCATCCTAACAACACAAACAAAGTATGAGCACAAAAATTGCCATTAATGGATTTGGGCGTATCGGTCGTTTGACTTTCCGCAACCTTATCAACAGCGACAAAGTAGAGATCGTAGCAATCAATGATTTGACCGCGACGGACATGCTTGCACACCTATTGAAATATGATAGTGCACACGGTCGTTTCGACGGAACTGTTGAACACACAGAAAACAGCTTGATTGTCAACGGTAAGGAAATTACTGTGTACGCACAGCGCGATCCTGAAACACTTCCATGGGGTGAGATCGGTGTAGAAGTAGTGATTGAATCTACTGGTTTCTTCCGCGATGCAGAAGGGATGGGTAAACACATCAAAGCTGGAGCTAAGAAAGTAGCATTGAGTGCTCCTGCTTCTGGCGATATCAAAACCATCGTTTTGGGTGTGAACGATAATGAGTTGACGGATGCTGACACTATGGTGAGCAACGCTTCTTGTACGACCAACTGTTTGTCACCAATGGCGAAAGTCTTGGACGAGAAATTCGGTATCGAGAGCGGTTTCATGTGTACGATCCACGCCTACACTTCTGACCAGCGCATTCAAGATGCTCCACACAGCGACAAGCGTCGTGCACGTGCAGCAGCAGTGAATATGATCCCTACTTCAACAGGTGCTGCAAAAGCGGTTGCTTTGGTCTTGCCACAGTTGAAAGGAAAATTGGACGGATACGCAATGCGTGTTCCAACCATTACAGGTTCTGCTACTGATTTAACGGTTCAATTGAAAACTGAGGCTACCGCTGAAGAAATCAATGCTGCAATGAAAGAAGCTGCGGAAGGACCATTGAAAGGTATCCTCATGTACACTGAAGATCCTATCGTAAGTTCTGATATCGTTGGAGATAAGCACAGCTGTATTTTTGACGCTGGTGTAACTTCTGCGAAAGGAAACCTAGTTAAAGTTTTGGGTTGGTACGACAACGAGGCAGGTTACTCTGCTCGTCTTGCAAACCTAGTTGAGCGTCTCGCTTAATTTAAAAAATAATACTACCACGAGTGGAGCTTTTAGGCTCCACTTGTGGTTTATACCTTACGGCTATGATACTTATTGCTGAAAGCGGTTCTACCAAATGTGATTGGGTTGTTTTGCGCCCAGACGGTTCGGAGTACAAGCGATTTTCTACCATGGGTTTCAACCCTTATTTTCACTCGGCTTCTTTCATTGAAGAGGAGTTGAGTGGAAACAAGGTCGTTTCTGAAATCCGTGGAAAAGTAGATTTTGTATACTTCTACGGAGCTGGAGCTTCAAGTGAAACTCTCAAGGACATTGTCAAAGACGGGTTGGAATTGGTCCTGCCAAACGCAAAGGTTTCTGTAGACCACGATCTTGTGGCTAGTGCATATTCTACCTACACCGGAGAGCCTGCAATCACCTGTATTCTCGGTACTGGATCGAACAGTTGTTATTTTGATGGCACTACAGTGAGTGAGGAAGTTCCTGCACTTGCATACGTTTTAGGGGACGAAGGAAGCGCAAGTTTTATTGGCAAAAGGTTGGTTTCTGACTTTTTGTACAAAAAACTACCCGAAGAAATGGCCCAGGATTTCTTCGCCACCTATCAGCTTGATAAAGACGAGATCATCACCAGCGTTTACAACAAACCAAATGCTAACGTGTATTTGGCGTCTTTTAGCCGATTTGCAGGGAAGCACATGGAAAATGAGTATGTGAAGACTATCGTTAGAGAAGGTTTTGCCAAATTTGCAGATATCCACATCGCTTGTTTTGAGAATTGTCATGAGGTACCGGTTCACTTCGTTGGAAGTGTAGGTGCGATTTTCCAAGACATCCTAAAAGAGGTGCTTGAAGAACGCAACATGAAGTTAGGACAGATCATGCGCAAGCCTGTGGACGGACTCATCAAATACCATTTAGAATACCTCAAGATTTTAGAGGCTTATCAAGACTAAGATGATTAAAGGATTTCTTTTTGATTTAGACGGCGTTATTGTAGATACCGCCGTTTTTCATTTTCAAGCGTGGCGTAAACTTGCCCAAAAACTTGGAGGGGATTTCACCCACGAGCAAAACGAAGAACTCAAAGGTGTTAGCCGTGTAGATTCTTTGAAAAAGATCATAGAATGGACCGGTGCAGAAGTTAGCGATTCTGAATTTCAAGAACTTATGGAGATTAAAAACCAGTGGTATTTGGAATTGGTACAGACATTAGGGCCTAAAGACGCCTTGCCAGGTGCCATTGAGTTCTTACAATCTGCTTTCGATGATGGGATCCTTATCGCTTTGGGTAGCGCATCCAAAAACGCACCTATGATATTGGATAAATTAGGACTCACCAGTCTGTTCTCCGCGATAATAGATGGGAATAATGTGGTAAACGGCAAACCACATCCGGAAGTATTTTTGAAAGGTGCCGAAAGCTTGGGCTTGGCTCCGGAAGAATGTATCGTTTTTGAAGACTCCATCGCTGGAGTTCAAGCGGCAAAATCTGGAGGCATGCACTGCGTTGGCATTGGCAGTCCTGAGGTATTGCACGCTGATGTACATTTTGAAGCATTGGGCGACACCAATCCTAAGGCACTGCAGGAAAGATTTTAGAACCGCAGAACGCATTAGAAGAATAAACCATGTTCAACAAGTACACCGAAGTCGACCCTTGGAAAATCATTGAGCGCGGCTGGAACGCTGAAAACCACCCGAAGAGTGAGAGCTTGTTCTCGATCGGTAATGGCCGAATGGGGCAACGCGCCAACTTTGAGGAAACCTATACTGGAGAAAGCCTTCAAGGCTCTTATATCGCTGGAGTATATTACCCCGATAAGACCCGTGTGGGCTGGTGGAAGAACGGTTACCCAGAGTACTTCGCAAAGGTGCTCAACTCCTGTGATTGGATTGGCATTACTATTCGTGTTGACGGTGAAGTCCTCGACTTAAATACTGCAACTTCTGTAGACCAATTTTACCGCGAACTCGACATGAAGCGTGGAATGCTCTTGCGTACCATGCAAGTCACCATGGCCTCAGGAAAACAGGTGGAGGTCCGTGCGGAACGCTTTGTGAGCATCGTTCGCGATGAGATCGGTGCCATCTCTTATTCGGTCACTCCTATCAACTTCAGTGGTGAAATCACGGTTTGTCCGCACTTGGACTTTGATGTGGAGAATGAGGACAGCAACTACGATGAAAAGTTCTGGGACGCTGTAGCTCAAGGCGCTATGGATGGCACAAGCTTTGTGCGCGCGAGAACCAAAAAAACAGGATTCGAAGTATCGGTGGCGATGCGAAATGCATTATACCTAGACGGTACGTCGATAGAGTGGTCAGCAAGCAATGATGCAAAGCATATGTTCATCAGCGAATGCATGAGCAAAACGGTAGCACAGGGTCAAGAATTGCGCTTGGAAAAATATGTTGCTGTGCTTTCAAGCATGAATCACGAGGTTCCTTCATTAGATGAAAAGGCGACGATTCTTGCTCATGAGGCCGCAAAAATTGGCTATGAAAACTTACGTGAAGAGCACGAGAATGCTTGGGGCATAAAGTGGGAAACCTCTGACATTGAAATCGAAGGAGATGCTGAAGCACAACAAGGTATTCGTTTCAACATCTTCCATATGAATCAAACCTTTACTGGTGTAGACGACAGGTTGAACATCGGCCCTAAAGGTTTCACAGGAGAAAAATATGGCGGTTCAACGTACTGGGACACTGAGGCGTACTGCTTGCCATTTTATCTAGCTACAGCGCAACCCGAAGTTGCGAAAAACCTTTGTCTCTACCGCTACAAGCAGCTTGATAAAGCTATCGAAAATGCAGAAAAACTAGGTTTCACTGGAGGTGCGGCACTGTATCCTATGGTGACCATGAACGGTGAAGAGTGTCACAACGAGTGGGAAATCACTTTCGAAGAAATTCACAGAAATGCAGCTATCGCCTACGGTGTGTACAACTATATACGCCATACAGAAGATTGGAGCTACCTCGCCGAGGCGGGTGCAGAAGTTCTACTGGGCATCAGTAGATTCTGGGCACAACGTGTGAATTGGTCACAAGAGAAAGAGGCATATGTTATGCTTGGTGTAACCGGGCCGAACGAATACGAAAACAACATAAACAACAACTGGTACACGAACCGCATGGCGGCGTGGACCTTAGAATATACCCTTGAAGCTTTTGCTTGGCTAAAGGAGCATGCATCGAGTGACCTCGAGCGCATTGCGAGCAAAACGAAATTGGACCCAGCGTCGGAATTTTCGAAATGGTCGGACATCATTGAGAAAATGTACTACCCGTACAGCGAAAAACATGGTGTGTACTTGCAACAGGACGGCTTCTTGGACAAAGAGCAACTCAGCGCTGACGATTTAAGCCTTGACGAGCGTCCGATCAACCAGCACTGGAGCTGGGATCGCATTCTGCGCTCCATCTTCATCAAGCAAGCAGATGTTTTACAGGGATACTACTTCTTAAGTGATCGCTACAGCGAAGAAGAAATCAAACGCAACTTTGACTTCTACGAGCCTAAAACGGTTCACGAGAGTTCGTTGAGCCCTTGTGTACACGCGATTCTTGCCGCACAAATAGATTACCCTGAGAAGGCTTATGAAATGTATCTGCGCACTTCTCGTTTGGACATCGACGACTACAACCGCGAAGTTCACGAAGGGCTGCACATCACTTCGATGGCCGGTACTTGGATGAGTGTCGTACAAGGTTTTGGAGGAATGAAAATCATCGATAATGAGCTTCATTTCACACCGAAATTACCGAAGGAATGGAAAGGTTTGACGTTCTCAATTCTATGGCGAGGAGCAACCTTGAAAGCACATCTTACAGCGGACGGCATGAATGTAACGCACATGGGCGGTGCTGCTGTGACGTTTGCAGTGAATGGCGTTTGGCACGAGCTTTCTGCCTGTTAATCAGATATTCAGTAACTTTTAAAGGCGTCTTCGGACGCCTTTTTTGTCCAATTTCAACCTCTCAAACCATGCGTACAACCAAAACCATCGGCTCATTAATTGCCGCCGTAGTCTTTCTCTCGGGATGTTCCACTGGGGTGCAAGATGTGGCGCAAAGCGTGAATGCCTCGTCGTTGCCTACTCCCTATGTTCATCACGGGGATACCTCTGAATTGGTCCTAGAAGACTTCACGCTGGAGCAAGGTGCCGTTTTGAGCGGCTTGCCATCTGGGGTGTATTCCTTCGAGAAAGCACCCGGCGTTTATCAAATCTTCGGAAAACCAGATGCTACGCTAGGAACGGGACGTATTTCCACACGCAGCGGCTCCTTCGAGTTTCCGTTTTTTCGCGGGAGCAAACGAGCCATTTCATTTCGTGTAAAGGGCTTCGAGGGCCAGGACGTTAAAGTCAAAGGAGAATTCAACGCTTGGAATGCTGAGGCTAGCTTTTTAAAGTGGAACGATACCGCGTGGACTATGCCGTTGGTTCTAGAGCCTGGGGACTATGCCTATAAGCTTGTGGTGAATGGAGAGGAAGTGCTCGATACGCTCTACAACAAAAAAACCGTGGCCAATGGAATGGGTGGGTACAACAATGTCTTTAGCGTTCGCGCCTTAGGGGAGAAAACACCGCTGGCTGTCAGTTTCATTGCCCACGATTACCAACAATTAATGTTCTCACCTGTACCGGAGGATCAGGAAATTCTAGTGTTATGGAACACCACGCCACTCGAGGTGAAGCGATCACCCCTAGCCACTACGATAGCTATTCCTGAGGCGGCAAAATCATTTGAAAAATCATGGATTCGTGTGTACAGTGCACGCGACGGAAAATTGGCTCCAGATGTGCTCATCCCAATGAAATACGGGAAAGTAGTGGAGAGTACTAGCGAGCTAGACCGCGCAGACTGGCATACTTCGGTGATGTATTTCGCCATGATTGACCGCTTTTTTAACGGCAGTACATCGAACGACTACCCGCTTGATGATCCGAATGTACATCCTCGAGCAAACTATCAAGGAGGTGACGTTGAAGGGCTACGTGCAAAGATCAACGAGGGCTACTTTGACTCACTTGGGGTAAATACATTGTGGATCAGTCCGATCACTCAAAATCCAGAAGGAGCTTGGGGCTTGTGGAATCAAGGAGGCCCGGTGAGCACCTTCTCTGGGTACCACGGATACTGGCCGGTGAGCACAATCAAACCGGATGATCGCTTTGCAACGAAGGGCCAAGTGCATGCATTTCTAAACGATGCGCACGCACACGACAAAAATGTACTGCTAGATTATGTCGCTAATCATGTGCATGAGGAACACCCACTGTACCAAAATCATCCAGAATGGGCCACACCTAAATACACCGACGACGGCCGATTAAACACGCAGCTTTGGGACGAGAAGCGCCTAACAACGTGGTTCGATACATTCTTACCTACCCTAGAATTGCGCAACGACACGGTGGCCGATTGGATGACGGACAGCGCACTGGTTTGGATCCAAGAGTACCCTTTTGATGGGTTCCGCCACGATGCGACCAAACACATCCCGATGAATTTCACACGTCTGCTGACCAAAAAGATTCGTCAGGCGAGCTCTAAGCACGTTTATCAGATCGGCGAAACGTACGGCTCGGATGAGTTGATAGCGAGCTATGTCGGTAGTGGAAAGGTTGATGCCCAATTCAATTTTAACCTCTACGACGCAGCATTCGAAGCCTTCACC
>Ga0209955_1000113_pt1 | contig 32732 bp, 27 predicted proteins | sample SalPonA_A_H2O_MG_FD_185716 | JGI IMG/M metagenome (GOLD analysis project Ga0209955, IMG submission 185716) | Water microbial communities from South San Francisco under conditions of wetland restoration - Salt Pond MetaG R2A_A_H2O_MG (SPAdes)... | ecosystem: Environmental > Aquatic > Non-marine... | reverse complement strand
TTGCGGAGGGCAAATATACGACAGAAGTTCATTCTTGCAAGTGACATGCTGAGATATTATCACACATTTGAAGCCTATTATCAGGCTCTGAGACATTTCCTGTTGATTTACAGAATCTTATGAAATCACACTATGTAAAATAAAATGCTTGAAATGTTGTGACCCTTCACAATTGTAGGAGGAAATTGGTTAGAGAGAGTGCAAAAGAGAAGTAGGAACAATGAAGATTAAGAGTGCAAGACAGCGAAAATACCAGTCGATAGCAACCCATAAATCGAAAATGGCGACGAATATTATAAAAAAAGCCCCCAGCAATGCTGAGGGCTTGTAAAGTATTCTTTTAAGCTTCTCCTGTCGGACCACCAAAATTCAATGGAACTTGAGGCGGCTCATGCGTTTGAACATTTCCAAAGCTTTGTTCATAGCGTGAAACGTTTTCAGATAGAGCACCGAGGAGTCGTTTGGCATGCTCCGGTGTAAGAATCACACGTGATTTCACCTTCGCCTTTGGAACGCCTGGCATCATTTGAATGAAGTCTACAACGAATTCTGTCGGACTATGGTTAATAGCAACTAGGTTACTATATACCCCACCTGACATCTCTTCACTCAACTCAATGTTGATCTGAGCTTCTTTGTTTTCTTCTGCCATACCCTCTTAGTCTTATTCGATTACTTTTCTACGTCTACGCTTAAGGTCGTCTGCATCGTTTCGTACTCTTCTTTTGAACCTACCACAGTTGAGCGGTATTTCTTTAGACCAGTACCAGCAGGAATCAGATGTCCAACGATAACGTTTTCTTTCAATCCTTCTAGAGTATCCTCTTTCGCGTTAACAGAAGCTTCATTCAGAACTTTAGTAGTCTCCTGGAACGAAGCTGCTGAGATGAATGATTTAGTCTGAAGCGAGGCTCTTGTGATACCTTGAAGAACTGGTGCTGCTGTAGCTGGACGTGCATCACGTGCAGTCACTAACGCCTTATCTTCACGAGTCAAGATGCTATTTTCATCACGAAGTTCACGAGTAGAGATGATCTGACCCTCTTTCAAGTTCGAGCTATCTCCTGCGTCTTCAACAACCTTCATTCCGAAGATTCTATCATTTTCTTCAATGAAATCTACTGCATGTACAAGATTTCCTTCCAAGAACAGGGTATCACCTGTATCCTGAATTTTCACCTTGCGCATCATCTGACGAACGATTACCTCGAAGTGTTTATCGTTAATCTTCACACCTTGAAGACGGTAAACCTCTTGAATCTCATTCACCAAGTACGACTGAACTGCCGTTGGCCCTTTGATCGCAAGGATATCGTTAGGTGTAATCGCTCCATCAGATAATGGAGTACCCGCTTTAACGAAATCGTTTTCTTGAACTAGAATCTGCTTGCTCAGATTGATCAGATACTTCTTAACTTCTCCTGTGCGGCTTTCGATGATGATTTCACGATTACCACGTTTGATTTTACCGTAGCTTACGATACCATCTATAGCTGCAACGACAGCCGGATTCGATGGGTTACGTGCTTCGAAAAGTTCGGTAACACGAGGAAGACCACCGGTGATATCCCCTGCTTTCGCACTCTTACGAGCAATCTTCACAAGGATTTTACCTGCTGGTATTTCTTCTCCTTCTTCAACCATCAAGTGTGCACCAACAGGCAGCGTGTAGTGCTTAAGCTCTACACCACTTCCGTCGAGAACCTGAATCGTAGGAATCAATTTGCGGTTACGGTTTTCTGAAATCACCTTGTCTTGGAAACCTGTCTGCTCATCAATCTCTACCTTATAAGTAGTTCCTTGAATGATATCCTTGTATCCAATTTTACCCGGAGCTTCAGAAATAATCACCGCATTATATGGATCCCATTGAACAATCTCATCACCTTTCTTGAGCTTCTGTCCGTCTTTGACTTTCAGAATACCACCATAAGGAATGATGTTGGTCATCAATGTACGTCCTGTTTTAGCATCAACGATGCGCATCTCGCCTGTACGACCAATAACAATGTTATCACCATTTTCACCTTCAACGGTACGAACATCTTCAAGTTCTACATTACCATCGAATTTAGCTGTGATTTTATTTTCCTCACTAACGTTACCCGCTGTACCCCCTACGTGGAATGTACGAAGCGTCAACTGTGTACCCGGCTCTCCAATAGACTGTGCTGCAATAACACCTACTGAATCCCCTTGTTGTGCACCTTTGTTCGTAGCAAGGTTGGTTCCATAACACTTCTCACAAATACCACGTTTTGTAGCACATGTTAATGGTGAACGTACTTCAACCGTTTCAATAGGAGATGCATCAATTTTATTTGCAATCTCTTCTGAGATGAGTTCACCGCTTTCAACGTATACCTCGTCAGTCAATGGATCGATAATATCAACCAATGCAACACGTCCAATGATACGTTCTGCTAAAGACTCAACGATATCCTCGCTCTTTTTCAGTGCACTTACTTCGAGACCGCGGAGTGTACCACAATCAACTTCATTTACTACCACATCTTGCGCAACATCGTGCAGACGACGAGTCAAGTAACCCGCATCAGCCGTTTTCAATGCCGTATCCGCAAGCCCCTTACGAGCACCGTGCGTAGAAATAAAGTACTCCAAGATGGATAGACCTTCCTTAAAGTTGGAGATAATCGGGTTTTCAATGATCTCACCACCCGCTGAACCTGATTTCTGTGGCTTAGCCATCAAACCACGCATACCTGAGAGCTGACGAATCTGCTCCTTAGAACCACGTGCTCCAGAATCTAGCATCATGTAGATTGGGTTGAAACCTTGACGATCATTGATCAAAGTACTCATTGCAGCTTGTGTCAAGCGTGCATTCGTATTCGTCCAAACATCAATTACTTGATTGTAGCGCTCATTGTTGGTGATCAGACCCATATTGTATGAAGCGAAGATGCCTTCAACTTCTTCACTAGCCTCAGCAATCATAGCCGCCTTCTCATCAGGAATTCGGATATCGTTCAAAGAGAACGACAATCCACCACGGAATGCACGACCGTAACCCATGTCCTTAATATCATCCAAGAACTTGGCAGTAGCTGGAACATCCGTTTTCTTCAATACATCCGCAATAATTCCACGTAGTGCCTTTTTCGTCAATACTTGATTGATGAATGGAACACGCTCTGGGACGGCCTGATTGAATAATACCCTTCCCACAGTAGTTTCGATGAATTCCATTTTCATAGAACCATCTTCTTGTTCAACACGTCCTTTGATTTTAATCTGAGCGTGAAGATCTACAGCGCCTTCGTTTAGGGCTATTTCTACTTCTCTAGGTGCATAGAATACCATTCCCTCACCACGAACTGGCATTTCTTTGGTATTCTTCATGGATTTGGTCATGTAGTACAGACCTAAAACCATATCCTGAGAAGGTACCGCGATAGGTGAACCGTTCGCTGGGTTTAAGATGTTGTGCGATGCCAACATCAATACTTGCGCTTCCAAAATGGCCGCTGGCCCTAATGGAAGGTGTACAGCCATCTGGTCACCATCGAAATCCGCATTAAACGCAGTACAAGCTAGCGGGTGCAATTGGATTGCTTTTCCTTCGATTAGCTTTGGCTGGAATGCCTGGATACCTAAACGGTGAAGTGTCGGTGCACGGTTCAATAGTACCGGGTGACCTTTCATTACGTTTTCTAGGATATCCCAAACCACTGGATCACGACGATCAATAATTTTCTTTCCTGACTTTACTGTCTTAACGATTCCTCTTTCAATCAACTTGCGTACGATGAAAGGTTTGTAAAGTTCAGCAGCCATGTTTTTAGGTAGACCACATTCGTGCAACTTCAACTCAGGACCAACTACAATAACTGAACGTGCTGAGTAATCCACACGCTTACCGAGAAGGTTCTGGCGGAAACGACCTTGCTTACCTTTCAAAGAGTCAGAAAGTGACTTCAATGGGCGGTTACTTTCCGTTTTAACTGCAGATGATTTGCGCGTATTGTCGAACAAGCTATCTACAGATTCCTGAAGCATACGCTTTTCGTTTCTCAAAATCACCTCTGGTGCTTTGATTTCCAAAAGACGTTTTAGACGGTTGTTGCGAATGATTACACGACGGTATAGGTCGTTCAAATCGGAAGTAGCAAAACGGCCACCATCAAGAGGGACCAACGGACGTAATTCTGGCGGGATTACTGGAATCACGCTCATTACCATCCACTCTGGGTTATTTTCAATACGCGTATTTGCATCGCGTAGACTTTCTACAACCTGCAAGCGCTTCAACGCCTCTTGCTTACGTTGCTGAGAAGTCTCAGTATTTGCTTTATGACGCAAATCGAATGAAAGTGTGTCTAAATCTAGGGTGCCTAACAATGCTTGGATTGCCTCTGCTCCCATTTTAGCAACAAATTTCGTTGGATCGGAATCTTCTAGATACTGGTTCTCAATAGGAAGACGCTCCATTGCATCGAGGTATTCGTCTTCTGTTAAGAACATCATACGCTCGAGTGGATTGCCCTCATTGTCTACTGCATTACCAGGCTGAATCACCACGTAACGCTCGTAGTAAATGATCATATCAAGCTTCTTCGAAGGAAGACCTAATAAGTAACCAATTTTGTTCGGCAACGAACGGAAATACCAGATATGAACAACCGGTACTACCAAAGAGATGTGTCCAACGCGATCACGACGAACCTTTTTCTCTGTTACTTCAACACCACAACGGTCACAAACGATTCCTTTGTAACGAATACGCTTGTACTTTCCACAGGCACACTCATAATCCTTAACAGGACCAAAAATACGCTCACAGAACAAACCATCACGCTCAGGTTTGTGCGTACGGTAGTTGATCGTTTCAGGTTTCAAGACTTCTCCGTGGCTTTGCTCAAGGATGGTCTCTGGCGCCGTCAACGAGATCGTAATCTTGCTGAATGCGCTGTTTTGATTTTTATCGCTTTTTCTAAGAGCCATAATGCGATTTTTATAATTTACCCACCGCAATTCGGAGAGAGCGGTGGGAAAGATTCAATTATTAGTCCAACGTTACTTTCAATCCTAAACCTTTCAATTCATGTAGCAATACATTGAATGATTCAGGAATTCCTGGAGCAGGCATGCGCTCACCCTTAACAATCGCCTCGTAAGTTTTCGCACGACCAACAACGTCATCCGATTTAACTGTGAGGATCTCGCGAAGAATGTTCGCGGCACCAAATGCCTCGAGTGCCCATACCTCCATCTCACCAAAACGCTGACCACCAAATTGGGCTTTACCACCCAATGGCTGTTGCGTAATCAATGAGTAAGGACCGATAGAACGAGCGTGCATCTTATCATCAACCATGTGACCCAATTTCAACATGTAGATGATACCTACTGTTGCTTTTTGATCGAACGGCTGACCCGTACCTCCATCATACAATTGAGTATGACCGAATTCTGGCAATCCAGCTTCGGTAACGTAGCTAGAGATATCATCTAATGAAGCACCATCGAAAATTGGCGTGGCAAAGTTTTTACCCAACTTACGTCCAGCCCAACCAAGAACAGTTTCGTAAATCTGACCAATGTTCATACGAGAAGGTACACCCAACGGGTTCAATACGATATCTACTGGAGTTCCGTCTTCCAAGAATGGCATATCCTCATCACGTACAATACGAGCAACAATACCCTTGTTACCGTGACGTCCAGCCATCTTATCACCTACTTTGAGCTTACGCTTCTTGGCAATGTAAACTTTAGCCAATTTCACAATACCTGCTGGAAGTTCATCACCAACGGTAATAGCAAAACGCTTGCGACGGTACATCCCTTGGATGTCGTTCACCTTGATTTTGTAGTTGTGAATCAACGTATCGATCTTATCGTTACGGTCTTCATCTGTGGTCCATTTACCACCTACAATACGGCTGTAATCTTCAATCGCGTTCAACGCCTTCAACGTGAATTTAATTCCCTTAGGAATTACATCTTCGTTTAAGTCATTGATAACACCCTGAGAGGTCTTTCCTTGGACAAGATTAGAGAGCTTCTGAACAAATTCAGACTTCAACTCAGCCAATTCTGCAGCCATTTCAAGATCTAGTTGTGAGATCTCTTCTTTGTCTTCTGCACGTTGGCGCTTGTCTTTAACAAGACGTGTGAACAGTTTCTTATCGATGACCACACCACTTAGCGACGGTGAAGCCTTCAATGAAGCGTCTTTTACATCACCTGCCTTGTCTCCAAAGATGGCACGTAATAATTTTTCTTCTGGTGAAGGATCGCTCTCTCCTTTAGGAGTGATTTTACCAATCAAAATATCACCAGGCTTGATCTCAGCACCTACACGGATAATACCGTTTTCGTCTAGATCTTTGGTTGCTTCTTCACTAACGTTTGGAATATCCGCTGTGAGTTCCTCAGCACCCAATTTAGTATCGCGAACTTCTAATGAGTACTCGTCGATGTGGATGGAAGTAAAGATATCCTCACGTACTACACGCTCAGAAATTACAATCGCATCCTCAAAGTTATATCCTTTCCAAGGCATAAACGAAACTAGCATGTTGCGTCCGAGTGCCAATTCACCCTTTTGCGTTGCGTATCCCTCGCAAAGAACCTGACCGTATTCTACACGATCACCTTTTCTTACAATAGGTTTCAGGTTGATTGTTGTTCCTTGGTTAGTCTTCTGGAATTTAACCAGGTGGTATGTTTTAATATCGTCTTCGAAGCTTACTGAGCGCTCATCTTCACTACGATCGTAACGAATCTGAATCTGCTTAGAATCAACGTATTCAACGGTACCTGCACCTTCTGAATTGATCAAGACACGTGAATCAGTTGCCACTTGACGCTCCAATCCAGTACCTACAATAGGTGCTTCTGGACGAAGAAGTGGTACAGCCTGACGCATCATGTTTGATCCCATCAATGCGCGGTTCGCATCATCATGTTCCAAGAAAGGAATCAAAGACGCTGAAATAGACGCTATCTGGTTTGGTGCAACATCCATAAAGTCGATCGTTTCCGGCTCAACTACAGGGAAATCACCTTCCTCACGAACTTTAACCTTCTCATTGATAAACGTTCCATCTGGGCTAATAGGAGCGTTTGCCTGAGCGATTACTTTCGCTTCTTCTTCTTCAGCACTTAAATACGTTGGAGTTGAATCAACAACTACTTTACCTTCGGATACTTTGCGGTATGGAGTTTCGATGAAGCCCATGCCGTTTACTTTGGCGTAAACACAGAGCGATGAAATCAAACCAATGTTCGGACCTTCTGGAGTTTCGATCGGACACAAACGACCGTAGTGCGTATAGTGAACATCACGAACTTCGAAACCAGCACGCTCACGAGAGAGACCACCTGGCCCTAATGCAGAAAGACGACGCTTGTGCGTGATTTCTGACAATGGGTTGGTTTGATCCATGAATTGTGAGAGCTGGTTGGTACCGAAGAAAGAATTGATCACAGAAGACAATGTCTTTGCGTTGATCAAATCGATCGGAGTAAACACCTCGTTATCACGAACGTTCATACGCTCACGGATGGTACGCGCCATACGCGCTAGACCTACTCCGAACTGGTTTGCCATCTGCTCACCAACAGTACGTACACGACGGTTGCTCAAGTGATCAATATCATCGATCTCAGCTTTAGAGTTGATCAATTCAATCAAGCGCTTGATGATCTCTATGATATCACCTTTGGTAAGTACTTGAGAATCTTCATCACTACCATTGTACAATTTCTTGTTCAAACGGTAACGACCTACCTCACCAAGCGAGTAACGTTGTTCAGAGAAGAACAACTTATCAATGATACCACGAGCTGTTTCTTCATCAGGCGGTTCTGCGTTACGAAGTTGACGGTAAATGTGTTCTACCGCTTCCTTTTCAGAGTTCGTTGGATCCTTTTGAAGTGTATTGTGAATGATTGCAAAGTCAGAAGATTCAATATCTTCTTTGTGCAACAATATTGTTGCTACCTCTGCATCAAGAATTTCTTCTGTATGTTCTTTATCTAAAATAGTATCACGATCAAGAATCACCTCGTTACGCTCAATAGATACAACTTCACCTGTATCCTCGTCAACGAAATCTTCGATCCATGTTTTCAATACACGAGCTGCTAGCTTGCGACCAATAGAACGCTTAAGAGCAGCCTTGCTTACTTTCACCTCTTCTGCAAGATCGAAAATCTCAAGGATGTCTTTATCACGCTCATAGCCAATGGCTCTAAGCAATGTGGTAACCGGAAGCTTTTTCTTACGGTCAATGTATGCGTACATCACTTGGTTGATATCCGTAGCGAATTCAATCCAAGATCCCTTAAACGGAATAATTCGGGCTGAATAAAGTTTTGTTCCGTTCGCGTGGTACGACTGAGAGAAGAATACACCAGGTGAACGGTGTAATTGAGATACTATAATTCTTTCGGCACCGTTCACAATGAACGTACCTCTTGGAGTCATGTAAGGGATGGTACCAAGGTACACGTCCTGTACGATCGTCTCGAAATCCTCGTGTTCAGGATCCGTACAGTACAGCTTCAAACGCGCCTTTAATGGCACGCAGAATGTCAGACCACGCTCGATACATTCGCGCTCTGAGTAACGTGGTGGATCTACAAAGTAGTCCAGGAATTCAAGAACAAAATTGTTTCGTGAATCCGAAATAGGAAAGTTTTCCGCAAATACGCGGTAAAGACCTTCAGCAGATCTTTCTGATGGCTTCGTCTCAATCTGAAAGAAGTCCATAAAGCTCTTCAACTGGATGTCAAGAAAATCCGGGAATGCCGTCTTAATTGCAGTTGATGAGAAGTTGATTCGCTCCTGTGGAGCGGTAATTTGGTTTACCATTTCAGCCCAAAATGTTAATTAAACACAAAAAGGTTTAGGTCTAAGGGGAGTTCCCCAAAGACCTAAACCGGATAACCTAGCAGTGGACCAATTACTTGATCTCTACTTCAGCACCAGCTTCTTCAAGCTGCGCTTTCAAAGCTTCTGCTTCGTCTTTTGATACGCCTTCCTTCAATGCTGCAGGAGCGCCATCTACTTTTTCTTTAGCTTCTTTCAAGCCAAGACCTGTCATTTCTTTAACAAGCTTAACTACAGCTAGCTTAGAGCCACCAGCAGCTTTCAAGATTACGTCGAACTCAGTTTGCTCGTCAGCACCACCAGCGTCACCGCCTGCAGCAGGACCAGCAACAGCTACTGCAGCAGCAGCTGGCTCGATGCCGTATTCTTCTTTCATGTAATCTGCTAATTCAGATACTTCTTTAACTGTCAAGTTTACTAGAGCATCGCCCAATTCTTTGATATCAGCCATTTTTATTAAAAATTAAATTGGTTGTTTCTTAAAAATAAATTCGTGGTAGGAATTACGCGTTGCGCTCTTCCAAAGTTTTGAGGAGACCAGCAATATTGCCACCTGCGCTCTGAAGTGCAGAAATAACATTTTTCGCAGGGCTCTGGAGTAGTGTCAATACATCTCCAATCAACTCTTCTTTAGACTTGATTGCAGTTAACATATCCAAGTATTCGTCACCTACGTAAACGCTCTCTTCAATCCATGCACCTTTCAAAACAGGCTTTTCACTCTTCTTACGGAACTCTTTGATGAGTTTCGCTGGAGCGTTTCCTGCTTCTGCAAGCATGATACTGGTATTTCCCTTAAGCACATCGTACAGTCCGTCAAAGTCTTTCTCCGACGCGTCCATGGCCTTTTTGAGCAATGTATTCTTAACAACGTTCAACTTGATACCTTTACCAAAGCTTGCACGACGCAAGTTTGATGTAGTAGTCGCATCTAACTCTGCGATATCCGCAATGTAGATAGTTGGAGTTTCATTAAGGATAGCTGTTAGCTCTTCAATCTGAGTAAGTTTATCTTCTCTTGTCATGATGCTTTTCGGTTAAGATTATGAAACTGATTTAGCATCTACAGCAATACCCGGAGACATTGTTGAAGAAATGTAGATCGACTTCATGTACGTACCCTTAGCCGCAGATGGCTTGAGTTTGTTCAAAGTTCTCACCAATTCCTCAGCGTTCTCTTGGATCTTCGCCGCATCAAAAGACACTTTACCGATTGCCGCGTGAACAATACCGTAACGATCAACTTTAAAATCGATCTTACCAGCTTTAACTTCACTAACAGCTTTTGCTACGTCCATTGTAACAGTACCAGACTTTGGGTTCGGCATAAGACCACGAGGACCTAATACACGACCTAAAGGACCGATTTTACCCATTACAGAAGGCATGGTCACGATGACATCAATGTCAGTCCAACCGCCTTTAATTTTCTCGATGTATTCATCAAGGCCCGCGTAATCTGCACCTGCTGCTTTAGCCTCATCCACCTTATCAGGTGTAACTAATGCTAAAACGCGAACACTCTTACCAGTTCCGTGAGGTAGACTTACCACGCCACGAACCATTTGGTTTGCTTTACGTGGATCTACACCCAAACGAACTGCTAGGTTCACTGATGCGTCAAACTTAGTACAGTTTACCTCTTTTACTAAGGCCGCTGCTTCGCTAACAGAGTATACTTTACCCTTTTCGAGTTTAGCGAGCGCGTTTTTCATGTTCTTAGTCAATTTTGCCATTGCTTCAAACTTTTAATTAAAACGGCTTCTCGCCAGTAACAGTTATACCCATACTTCTCGCAGTACCAGCAATCATACTCATTGCCGACTCAACAGTAAAACAGTTTAAATCAACCATTTTATCTTCTGCGATCTTACGAACAGCATCCCAAGTAACTTTGGCAACTTTACTACGGTTAGGCTCTGATGATCCCTTCTTAATCTTAGCAGCTTCCATAAGTTGAACTGCTGCAGGAGGAGTCTTGATGATGAAGTCAAATGATTTGTCTGAATAGACCGTAATCACAACAGGTAATACCTGTCCCATTTTGTCTTGGGAACGAGCATTAAACTGCTTACAGAACTCCATGATGTTGACACCTGCAGCACCCAAAGCTGGACCTACTGGAGGAGAAGGGTTAGCTTGGCCACCACGGACCTGAAGCTTTACTACTTTACTAACCTCTTTTGCCATTTCTTGTTTCTACTTGTTTAGAGTTGTTCTTTCGGTTTCTTTTCATGTTGGAAGCGTGAAAAGAATCCTATATATAGCTCACACCTATATCAATTATAATTTCTCCACTTCCGTGAAGCCTAGTTCAACAGGAGTCTTACGACCGAAGATTTTAACAGTAACCTCAAGTTTTTGTTTCTCCTCGTTGATCTTCTCAATAGTCGCATCAAATGTACTGAAAGGACCATTGATTACCTTGACAGTCTCACCCACTGTAAATGGTATGAGTAGCATCGCTGCATTTTCTGCCTCTTTGTCGACCTCACCTAACAAGCGACTTACTTCTGAAGAACGCATTGGAGATGGGTCACCACCTTTAATGTTAGATAAGAACCCGACAACATTAGGGAGGTTCTTTATCATGTGACTTACCTCGCCGGTTAACGTAGCTTCTACGTACATATAACCTGGAGTCTTTGTCTTTTCTTTGATTACTTTCTTGCCGTTGCGAACCTGAACGACTTTTTCCATAGGGATAATGACACGACCTACTAAATCACTCATGCCTGCATGAGCCATATCTTTCTCGATATAGGTCTTTGTCTTATGCTCCTGACCACTGACCGTGCGAAGCACATACCATTTCATTCCAGTATCTGACATGATTATCCGAAGATTGAATACACAAACTCAAGCACTGTTGAGATTGCCTTGTCCATACCAAATACTACAAGTGAAAAGATGATGGTTCCAACAATCACCAAAGTAGTGCTTTTCTGAAGCTCACTTAAAGTTGGCCAAGTCGCTTTAACAGCAAACTCGTTCCAAGAGTCTTGTAGTGAAGTAATTAATTTGCTCATCTTTCTTCTTCTTAGCACGGGCACAAGGATTCGAACCCTGATCAACGGTTTTGGAGACCGCTATTCTACCATTGAACTATGCCCGTATGTAGGCAGAAAGGCGCCTCCCTTTTGGGAGGCACCTTAACTGCCATTTGTTTTATTCAGTCGAGTATTACTCGATGATTTCTGTTACCTGACCAGCACCTACTGTACGACCACCTTCACGCATTGCGAAACGAAGACCAGTATTAACAGCAACATTTGCGATCAATTCAACAGTAATGCTCAAGTTATCACCTGGCATAACCATCTCAACTCCGTCTGGAAGATGAATTTCACCAGTAACATCAGTTGTTCTCAAGTAGAACTGTGGACGGTACTTATTGTGGAAAGGAGTGTGACGACCACCTTCTTCTTTCTTCAATACGTAAACCTCAGCCTTGAACTTCTTGTGAGGAGTGATTGAACCTGGCTTACAAATAACCATACCACGACGGATATCTTCTTTAGCGATACCACGTAGAAGGATACCTACGTTATCACCAGCTTCACCAGTATCCAAGATCTTGCGGAACATCTCAACACCAGTAATAGTAGAAGTTAGTTTTTCGTCACCGAAACCGATGATTTCAACAGCTTCACCAGTGTTTGCAACACCAGTCTCAATACGACCAGTTGCTACAGTACCACGACCTGTAATGGAGAATACATCTTCGATAGGCATTAAGAATGGCTTATCACGATCGCGTTCTGGCTCTTCGATCCAAGCATCAACAGCATCCATAAGCTCCATAATAGAACCTACCCACTTGTCGTCACCGTTCAAGCCACCGAGTGCAGAACCAGCTACAACAGGAGTGTTGTCACCATCGTACTCGTAGAATGAAAGAAGATCACGAACTTCCATTTCAACAAGTTCCATCAATTCTTCATCATCAACCATATCGGCCTTGTTCAAGAACACAACTATACGTGGAATACCTACCTGACGACCTAGAAGGATGTGCTCACGAGTTTGTGGCATTGGACCATCTGTAGCAGCAACTACCAAGATAGCACCGTCCATTTGAGCAGCACCAGTAACCATGTTCTTTACGTAATCCGCGTGACCTGGACAGTCAACGTGAGCGTAGTGACGGTTAGCTGTTTCATACTCTACGTGAGAAGTGTTGATCGTGATACCACGCTCTTTCTCTTCAGGAGCATTATCGATAGAATCGAAATCTCTTTTTTCTGACAAACCTGCATTCGCCAAACATGTGGTGATTGCAGCTGTCAATGTTGTCTTTCCGTGGTCAACGTGACCAATTGTACCAATGTTCAAGTGAGGCTTGGTACGTACAAAATTCTCTTTTGCCATGACTTAGCGATTATTAAATATATAAACAGTGTAAAGATTCTAAATTTAGAGCCAATGACGGGAATTGAACCCGTGACCTCTTCCTTACCAAGGAAACGCTCTACCCCTGAGCTACATCGGCCTTAACCTAATGGAGCGGAAGACGGGATTCGAACCCGCGACCCTCAGCTTGGAAGGCTGATGCTCTACCAACTGAGCTACTTCCGCGGTGGTGGGGGGAGCAGGATTCGAACCTGCGAAGGTTTCCCAACGGATTTACAGTCCGTCCTCGTTGGCCGCTTGAGTATCCCCCCGGTTGCTTGATTTATTCGCGAAAAATCAAGCTAAAAAACTTGAGCCGATAGTCAGATTCGAACTGACGACCCCGAGATTACAAATCACGTGCTCTGGCCAACTGAGCTATATCGGCAATATGTCAAAGATCATCCGCTTTGCAAACGGACTGCAAATGTAGTAAAGAGATTTAAACGTGCAATACTTCTTAAAAAAAAAGTGAAGACATTTTGCCTTCACTTCTTATCAACTTACATGTAAGTATCTCTAAACGTGAGTTTCACGTCTCTTTTCTTTATGTTTTTTTAATTGACGAATTATTACCTCAACAGCTAAATCAGTCGCTTCTTCGAAGGATTTACACTCTTTTGTAACCACAATTTCGTTTCCAGGTATGGTCATACGCATCTCAACGATCTTATTTTCTCGATCGTGGTTGTTGTCCACCTTTAAATAAACATCCGTTTTAATCGTTCTATCAAAAAACTGAGTTGTCTTACTTAGTTTCTCTTCGATGAAGGCGATTAATTTAATATCCGCCTTAAAGTTTACTGATTGAATGTTTACGTTCATAGTCTTAGAGGTTTTAGGACCCTTTAGGATGGGTCCGATTATACACTTTAACAAGTTCCTCGAACGTGCTCGTTGTATACACTTGAGTTGAACTCAAGCTCTCATGTCCTAATAACTCTTTTACAGTGTTGATATCAACACCAGAGTTTAGTAAATGAGTTGCATATGAATGACGCAACGCATGAGGGTTCTTGTTTACCACCTTTGTAGTAGCATTAAGATACTGAAGAACCTTTTTATAGACAAGCTGCGGATAAAGCTTTTTACCTTTTTCTGTTAAAAAAAGTGTTTGATCCGTTTTCTGGGCGACTATCGATCTTGGAATTACATACTTATCAAAATACGGTTTTACCGCATATGGAATAGGAATACGTCGCTCCTTGCTTCTTTTACCCACTACCCTAACTTCATTTCGGGACCAATCAAAGTCTGAAGTCTTCAGGTTGATTAATTCAGCCTTGCGAATACCCAATCCATAAAGAAGAATAAGCATGAATTGATCGCGGATGCCTGCAAAATCATCAGAGAAGGCCTGATCATCGGTAAGGTGTTGCAAATCATTCTCAGGAATGCTCATCACCAATTTCTTCGGTGTTTTTAATGATCTAACACCATCCAGTGGCGAAACGGGAATGAGTTTTTCTCGCAGCGCCCACTTATAAAAAGTTCTCAGGGCACTTAATGACCTGTTTATTGAACGTGGTACATGGTGCTTTTTTCCGCGCCAAACAATATAACGTTTAACGTGACCGCGTTCAGCGGACAATAGTGGTATTTCAAATTCTCCTTCTACAAATTCTGCAAAACGAACAATATCCAGCTCATAAGCTTGGACGGTCTTATCGCTCATCCTGCGTTCAATACGAATATATTGGACGAATAACGTAATATGTTGTTCTGATTGCTCCTGCATTGTATGACTATGGTGGTCTAAGGTACCATCATTGCGCACAAAAAAAAAGCTCAACACATTTAAGTGTTGAGCTTTCTATATCAATTGATGATCAAGATTATTCCGCTTCTTTGTTGCGTAGATCTTGAATGTAAGCAGCTTTCATGTTCATGCGTCGCTTAGCTTCTGTCGGCTTCGTATGGTAACGATCAGCACGAAGCTTGCGGACTACACCCGTTGAGCTGTGTTTTCTTTTGTAGCGCTTGAGTGCGCGTTCGATTGATTCACCTTCTTTAACATTAATTACGAGCATAGTAACACCTCCTTTCGATTATGGTGCAAATGTACAACCATTTTTCATTCGGAAATATACAGTTTTAAAAAAATCGTGTCTATCCCCTCAAATTCTTCCCACAAGACGAGATCAGACCACTTCAAACGCCCGAAATTCTCTCGATAGAAGACTATTCGCTTGGTCTGGGTGAAATTGAACTCAGGAAAATCCTGTAGTGCTTTAAAAGGGCTTTCGTTAAGTGATAACGTTATCGTATCTGAACTTGGAATCAACAGTGTATCCCAAGTCTCTCTCCAAGAAGATCCGAGATAAGTCGACGATTTCAAATGTTCAAGACTCGCTATGTATCCGTATCGATCTCTATAATCAATGATTTGACGTGCCGTCCAAGCACCTATACCTGGAACAGCTACGAGCGCTGCACTATCTGCTATGGAGAGATCTATAGGCTTAGTGGGTTGGTGTTGAATCTTTTTATAGACCGGATAGAAATCATAGGGCCTTGAAAAAGTGGAAGTAGCCTTAGCTTTTTGATCGATCTCTTTTACCGGCAGCTCAAAGGTAAAACGGCCCCTACTCCACCATAAACTGTCGAACTGAAGACCCGGTGTTGTTTTAAACTGCTCAAAGCTCTTAAACGGCCAACCTTTTGTTCGACGGTATTCTAGTGTGCGTTTTGCCGATGAGGAAATCGGAAAGTTCAGAATTTGCACGCTATCGAGCCGATTCATCTCAATGGAGTCCTTTTGTTGAGACCACCACCATTGAAAAAAGATTCGCTCCTGCTCATAGACTTGTCTCTTGGGATAGAGAAACATCAATCCACTAATAACGCTAAGTAACGCTAGTAGAAGTAGGCGAGTAAAAGAATGGGCCATGTGTTATACCTAAAAGTTTGAAAATCCTTTTGTATAAATTGGCCATAACCTTCTTAACAAACAAAAAGGGTGAATAATTACTCGTTATCCACCCTTTTTGTTTTTATTATTCGATATTATCTCGGCTGATCGTCGTTTTCAGAATAACTATCTGGCTCCTGCTTAGGAGGAGTTCGCAAGACTTTTCTAAAAAAATAAATCGTAGCCCCAAGAACGGTTCCTTGAGTCAAGATAATCATGATCAATGCTGAAGTCGTCATTAGGCGTTTTGTTTTTTGCGTTTGTTAGAGGCTACTTTCACCATAGCTACTAAAGCGAAGAAGCAAGATAACAAGAAGAAGCGACTCATGTCGACATAGAACATGTCCGTGAGCACTCCGTTTTCGGACCAAATCACTCCGGTATTAATATGGAAAATTTGATTGATTATACTATCGTTCGCCCAAGGCCAGCCATTTCCAGAAAAGAATTGATTAAAAGCCGTAGACCAATCGGAAAGCTCTCCATTCAAAGGCTTAAAGAGTGAAGTAAGAAAAATAATACCGATAAAAAGCGGCGTGATGTATTTGATAATTGGACGATAAATACGTGGGACCTTCATATCAGAACCGTCCGTAATTTCTTTCCATCCTTTGTCCATACCGAACACCCAAGCAAATAATATCACCTCGGCAAGGGCGAAAATCACTAGGCTCACCGTACCTGTCCAATAATCGTATTCGTCAAAAACTCCCTTTTCAAAGAATAGAATCGTAGGAAGGCCCATAGCTAGAATCGCAACGCCTAAGATGATTGCACTTTTATTCTTGGACCAATTGAATTCGTCTTGAACAAACCCCATCCAAGGTGTACCCATTGCAAGAGAGGATGTGATGCCCGCGAAGAACAACAGCCCAAACCATGCTACTCCGGCAAGCACTGACATGACAGTACCCCACTGATCAAACAAGAATGGCATCGTTTTAAACGCCATCATAAAGCCTGCATTTTCAACTACCCAATCCAAACCAAGATAGCCCACAGCAATAGGAATAACCACGGCTGAACCAAGAACAATCTCCACAAAGCCGTTCATCCATCCCGCAGACATTGCATTCAACGCAATATCATCCTTTTGTTTGAGGTAAGAGCTGTAACAGTGAATAGTCCCCATACCTACCGAAAGTGTGAAGAAGATCTGACCTGCTGCGGCCAACCAAATTTTTGGATTGGCCAAGGTGGTAAAGTCTGGCTCCCATAGGAAGTTCAAACCGATGTAGGTTGAACAATCAGCACATCTCCCTGTAGCACCAGTAGTCCAGGACATGATCGCGAGAAATGCACCAAAGCCGATGAGCAAGGGCATTGCAATTTTTGCGACTTTCTCAATTCCAGCACTCAGTCCTCTAGACAAAATGTAAATATTGATGGTAAGCGTTACCAGGAATGCTAAAATGGCCCAAATCGGGAAATTGATCCCACTGCCCAAATCAACATAGTCATTAAAGAATGTATCTAATGTGGCTAGATCCACACCTAGGAAATCACCTTTTAAGGATTTAAGCGTGTAGGTCAATGTCCAAGACTCGATGTAGGTGTAGTATGCCATCACCCCCATATTGGTAAAAATCCCAAATACTCCGAAGTACTTCCAAAAGCGCTTCTTTGTCATATTATCAAGGATGAACGGAGTACTGTGGTCACCGTAACGTCCCCCGAATCTTCCCATGGCCCATTCTACCCATAGCAATGGAATACCCATGAGTAGAAAGCTTATCAAATACGGGATAATGAAAGTTCCTCCACCGTTCTGAACGGCTTGTACGGGGAAGCGCAGAAAGTTTCCAAGTCCAACAGCATTTCCTGCCATTGCTAAGATGAGCCCTACGCGTGAGCCCCACGATTCAGATGTTTGTGACATTCCTTAAGGGATTGTTTACTGTGAGCCCCGAAAATAAAGGAATATTAATCGTCTGACAAATATCAGCTTATAATCCTGCTTGATCGGCAATAACTTTGAGTGCCTCTTTGAAGGAATGAGGCTTGTATCCCAATTCTTCCCTGGCTTTAGTAATATCAAAGCCGGTCACAGGAGGCCTTTTGGCAGGCTGATTCAATGTCGTACTACTCACCTTCGTTACTGTTTCCATGGATAATCCAAAATGTTCTGCTACGAACTCAACGAGCTGATAAATAGACATGAAATCTGGGCCGGAAATGTTATACACGCCTTCCGCACGTTGGGTGGCGGCCAAGAGCGCACCTTGTGCAAGGTCTTCCGCAAGTGTTGGAGTTCTGAATTGATCGTCCACAACATTAATAGGAGATCCTTTCTCTAAAGCCCCTTTCGCCCATAATACAATGTTACTTCGCGATAGATCTTCAGCCATACCTATAACCAATACCGTTCGCAAGATGGACCAATAAGGCAGTTGAGCGATAATATGCTCTGCCTCTAGTTTGGTCTCACCATAATAACTCAATGGATTCGCTTCTGCCTCTTCTTTATATGGACCGTCCTTACCGTCAAAAATGAAATCGGTGGAGATATGAACGACATGAGCGCCGATGAACTCTGCACTTTTAGCAATGTTCTTCGTTCCAACCACATTCAAAAGATACGCCTGCTCCTTGTGCTCTTCACATTGATCGACATGTGTCATAGCTGCACCGTGAATGATCACATCTGGACGGAAGGCATGAATGACCTCAGAAGTTTGCTTCTCATCGGTGATATCCATCGAAGCATACGAGGCCAATCCCAGATTTTTAACACGGTTGGCACCTCTAGCAGTAGCTAAAAATGAGTGTTCGGGATATTGTGTGGTAGCAGCTGCTATTTTTTGTCCTAAAAGTCCGTTGGAACCTGTGAAAAGTATCTTCATGATGTGGTGTAGTTGTCGCTTATTGTGTTTGGGTGTTGAACCAATTTCTCAAGGCCTTGATCTGCTTATCATTACCGAGCACATATAATTTGGAATGCGGGGATACTCTGAAATCGGGTTCGGGGTTAATCGTGAGATTCCCCTCTTCACAGATGTAGCCGATTACGGTACATCCTGTTGCCTTACGTATATTCAAATCCATGATGTTGCAAGAACTAAACTCCTCTGGAAGTTGGTCTAATTTGATTTCTTCAATATTCGTTGCACTAGAACCGCCTACACTCAAGTGGTCTAAAAAGTCCATTACACCGGGGTTCATTAGGTTGTGTGCAAGATGTGCTCCACCCACCAAATTCGGACTCACAGTATAAGTTGCACCTGCCGCTAGCAATTTCTTCTCGGTACTTTCTGTGTTTGCCCGTGCACCAATAACCATGGTAGGATTGAGTTGACGGGCGGAAATAACTACAAATAAATTATCCGTATCAGATGATAGTGCCGCGATTAAACTTTTCGCCGTAGCTATGGAGGCCTTTTCCAGGGTGGCATCATCCGTTGCATCTCCTATGATAACGTGACAATCCCCTAATTCAGATTTGAACTTCAGAGCACGCTCTTTATCATTTTCAATAACTACAACCGGGGCTCCATAAGCCCTAATCTTGCTCACTACTTGACGTCCATTCCGACCAAGTCCACATACTATCACGTGGTTATTTAGCTTCTCCACCTTTCGCTCGATTCTTTTGGTTCGTAAATATTCTTGAACAGATCCATCAATCGCCAATTGCGCCAGTAAACCGGCACCATAAGCAAAGGTCCCAAAACTACTAATAATCAGTACTATCGTAAACCAAGTTCCAGCAGGTGATAGCGGCTGAATTTCATTAAAACCAACGGTGCTAACCGTCTGCACGACCATATAAAATGCCGGCAACCAATCAAACCCTTCTATATAACGATAGCCGATAGTGCCTGCGATTAAAATAAAGGCAAGCACCGCTAATACTTTACGTAGACTTAAAAGCGGATTGTTCATGCGCTAAAGGTAGCAAGGAAATTGTCAAAGACGCTGCAATGGCATCAATGTGTACCTATAAACGAATGAAAGGTGGAGCATGTCCACTTTATTGATTGTTTGAGCCGCAGAAATGGGTAAACTCGAAAGAGGAACTTTAATAACGGCCATAGAAAGAAGCTCATGCCTGTTTCCTTTCCAGTTTTGCTTCCACCAAATATTTGTTTGCTGATTACTCGGCATCGCATATTTGTTGTACTTGTAATCGATTGGTTCTGGACGCACATAAATTCCGGTACTCACTCCACCTACATGACGAACTTTATTTTGAGACCATTTTCCAGTAGCTCCCACCACTGTGGCTAAGGTTTTCCCCATCCCTTCTTGACGCTCACGTCCTTGAAAAGTAACTAGGTATTCTCTACCCCACTCACGAGGAAACAACAATTTGCCTTTATCGTCGATGTAGCTGGAGGCTATAAAGTAGTCCACCTTATCAACTTTGTGTGAATATTTAACGCCAAAATATTGCGATTGCTCTTGTTGAAAATATGCTTTTGAAGGGTCCTCGTTTCCACCATTTCCAAGTTTGAATTGACGTAGATACTGCAGGTGAATCAAACTTGGTCCGCTCGCAAGCTTTTGATTGACCATAAAAGTCTGAAATACGCCAGGAATGGTATAGGATTCTATACGAAACTGACCATACCAATTATTAACATTCACCACTCGTTCTGCATCGATGAAAACTGCAAACGGAGCGTTCACTTCAGTTTTATCGTGTTTGGAGCCGGCAGTATCTAATCCTGGATTGTACTGCGCCAAGCTCGCTGACACACTCTTAAACCCAGAGGTACTTCTCGCTGAGATTGCACCAATAACGGATGCCTGCATATTCCAATGTAAGCCTTTGGTCTTAAGGTAAATTCCCGAAAAAGTTGAAGGTATCATTCTACCATGCTCTGCATTCATGAATGAGCCTTGAAGCGAGAAATTTCCTAACCCAAATGTTGCCCATTTGGATCGATAGCTCAGTTCTAAAATACTAGGTATGAAAAGCGCTGTACGCTCGGGAGCATCCAAAGCAACTAAGCCGGATTCATAACGACTACTTTTTCCCGTGGTAGAATCCTTTTCGAAAGGGTTGCCTGCAAGAAGCTTCGTACCGTAGAAATCTGCTTTTAATCTCCAATTCGACCGTCTAGCCTCTAGTAAGTATTCAAGGCCGCTGGACTGCGCATAATAATCCTGAAGTTCGCTATATGGACCGAAAAGTCCATTTTGAGTGGTCATTGAAAACGATGTAAGACGAATCCCTTGAAGAACTCTTAACGAATCGTTTTGTTGCCCTACTGCCAAAAAAGGCAGTAGGAACAACATAAAAATGTACTTCATTATTTCGACTTATTCATGTCGAATTCTTTCTTGTAGAATGCCGCAATTTCTTGGTAAGGACCAAACTTATGCTGCTCAGCAGTAAACTCATCAGCCCACGGGCCGTAAGGTGTAGACATCGGCTTACGCTTTGGATCTGGGAAGTCCTTCTCTTTATTTGCTTTGGTAGGTCTTTTGAAGCTATTGATATATCCTGCTACATCATAAGCTTCCTCATCGGTGAGTAAAGGTTCATCAGCCGTAGTTCCCAAAGGCATATTTCCTTTGATGAACTGAGCTGCGGTTAACACACGGTGCATACCGGCACCATCATTATACGTATCCTCACCCCATAGCGGAGGATACTGGTATGTAAAACCTTCCGCATTCCTTACCCCCTGGCCGTCTTCACCATGACATAATTGACAGTGCTCCACATAAACCGAAGCGCCATGTTTAAGATCAACTGCCCTATCCGGGTAATCTACCTTTAAGAATTTATTTCCAACAATTTTTTCGCCTAACGGAGCTTCGATGCTTAGCCAATCCATGTAAGCAACTATTGCCGACATCTCTGGTCCATCAACCGGGAGCGGTTTACCATTCATAGATCGCTGCATACATCCATTCACACGCTCCTGAATAGTTCCAATCTTATCTTCGCGTCCGCGATACTGAGGAAACTGTCCCGGAACTGCAACAAATGGCGCAGCAAAAGGCTTAGTTCCACCATCAAGGTGACAAGAACTACAGTTGAGATTGTTGCCTGCAAAAGGTAAATCAGAATTCGGACCTAAATAATCAGCCGTTTTGGTGATCAGTCGTCTCCCGTAACTTACTTGCTCATTCAAGGCAGGACCTTCAAAATCCACCGAACTAAAAACCTTTTCATCCCAAGGTTTTCCCGTCGAAACAAATGTATCCGTTGCTTTGACAGGTTTCACCGTCTCTGGTAATTGGACAACGATTAAAAGAATGATAACTCCAATAGTCAAGGCCATTAATGTGTTACCTGATCGTCTAATGCTCTTGGCAAATAAGTCTTTGTGTTCGAGGTTCTTCATGTCAATGAAATATTGATTTAATGAGGAAGTTTATCTCTCAATACCCCGTAGGTAAAGGTTCCTAAAAGTGCAAATGCTAGAACCACCAGGTAACCGACAAAACCAGCACCGAAGTTTACTACGATTGGTCCAGGACATGCGCCGCTTAGCGCCCAGCCTAAACCGAAAATCGTACCACCAATCAAATAGCGAGGAATACTCCATGCCTTTGGGTGGAAAACGATAGGTGCACCAGAGAAATCCTTGGTTTTAAACTTTTTAATCAGAGCTACCATAGGTACACCAATACCTACTGCCAAACCAATGATTCCAAACATATGGATGCTTTGAAACCTGAACATTTCTTGAATTCTGTACCAAGATGCAGCTTCACTTTTGAACATGATAATTCCGAAAAGGACACCTGCGAGTAAAAATTTAATATTTTTCATAGTCTAGTAGATCAATGGGAATAATACGTGAGTCATTAATAGTCCGCCGATAAAGAAACCGACTACTGCTAGAAGTGAAGCTGGTTGCAAGTCTGAAATACCAGAGATTGCGTGACCACTCGTACAACCACCTGCGTAACGAGCACCAAAGCCTACCATAAATCCACCTATTCCTAGAATGAGCCAATTTTTAACTGACATTAGTGCATCTAGTGAAAATTGACTTTCTGGGACATAGCCATCAGTTTCAAAACCAAGAGCGGCTAACTCTGCAACAGTTTGTTCTGAAATAGCAACCGTATAATCTGGTAATGACAGATAGTTCGTGGCGATAAAACCACCAACCGCTGCTCCGATTAGAAAGAACAAATTCCAACTCTGTGTTTTCCAATCAAATTGAAAAAAAGGTGCGTATTTGTCTGCACCACAAATGGTACATAATGTTCTTAAGTTATTGGAAAAACCGAAGCTTTTACCAAAAAACAACATGACGAACATAATCATTGCAATGAGCACACCGCTCACGTACCAAGGCCAAGGTTGTAGAATAAAATCCATAGAATATTTATTAAATGAAAATCGTCTGCCCCCAAAATGGGGACAGACGAGAAGTAATGAACTATTTAATTATAGGGTCGAAGGACATACATAATCAGTAACCTCAATACCGGCTTCCTTGATTGCGCTAAAGCCTCCAGCGATATCAACCATGTTGTGGTATCCTCTCGCTTTTAAGATCGATGCTGCAATAACACTGCGGTAACCACCTGCACAATGCATGTAGTATTTACCTTCAGTCGGCAACTCAGTCATGTGATTGTTGATGTATTCCAAAGAAGCATTAATAGCGCTAGGCACATGCTCACTCAAATACTCTCCTGTCTTACGTACATCTACTACTTGAGGCTCCTTCATTTTAGCCAATTCAGCAGCAGTAATTTGCTCGATTGAATCAACCTCTTTACCAGCTTCTTTCCAAGCGTCGAAACCACCTTCTAAGAATCCGATTGCATGATCGTACCCAACACGTGAGAGACGAGTTAATACTTCCTCTTCGCGACCAGGTTCAGTAACCAAAAGCAATTTTTGGTTGATATCTGGGATCATAGCACCCACCCACATTGCAAAGCTTCCATCGATACCGATGAAGATAGATTGCGGGATGAATCCGTGTACAAAATCTTTCTGATGACGTGTATCCAAGATAAGCGCTTCAGTCTCATTAGCCGCTGCTTCAAAAGCCTCTGGGCTCAATGCTTGCATACCGCGCTCCATAACAACGTCAAGGCTTTCGTATCCCATTTTGTTCATTCGAACGTTCTCAGGGAAGTAGGCTGGTGGTTTAGTCAAGCCGTCTGTAACTTCCTGAATGAATTCTACTTCCGTCATGTCCGCACGAAGGGCGTAGTTGGTTTCTTTTTGCTCACCAATAGTACCTACTGTTTCTTTGGACATGTTTTTACCACATGAAGAACCTGCACCGTGACCTGGGTATACGATGACATCATCCGCCAAAGTCATGATTTTAGTACGTAATGAGTTGTACAAAGTAGCTGCCAATTGCTCCTGAGTCATATCAGCAGCTTTTTGAGCTAAATCTGGACGACCTACATCACCAAGGAATAAGGTATCACCAGAGAAGATAGCGTGGTCTTTACCATTTTCATCCTTCAAAAGGTATGTGGTAGATTCCATAGTGTGACCTGGAGTGTGTAATACATGAATTTCAACATCTCCTACTTTCAATACCTCACCATCAGTTGCAATTTTGCAATCAAATTTAGGATTAGCTAAAGGACCGTATACAATCTCTGCGCCGGTTTTCTTTGCTAGATCCAGGTGACCTGAAACGAAGTCAGCATGGAAGTGTGTTTCTAGAATGTATTTGATCTTAACGCCATCTTTTTCAGCACGCTCAATATATGGTCCTACCTCGCGCAATGGATCGATAACTAAGGCTTCACCGTTCGAAGCAATGTAATAAGCACCTTGTGCTAAACATCCAGTGTAAATCTGTTCTACTGTCATGATATCTGAGTTTAATTCTATGATAATTATTTATAATACTTGGCGAAGAATGATGTAAACGGCCATGATTAGCACAAACCATCCAAACCCTTTTTTCAATTTCTTTCCGTCAATAAACTTGGTCAGGTAAATCCCTATAAAGATACCCAATATTGCGATTGCAGTTACGGTGAACAATAAGGTCCAATCGATGATTAAATCTGGACGCTGCACATCTCCAATGAAGCCTATCAAACTTTTCGCTGCAATAATGAGCAAAGAGGTACCTACAGCCTTTTTCATAGGAAGTTTAGCGAATAGAACTAATGCCGGTATAATCAAGAAACCTCCTCCAGCGCCTACTAGTCCTGTAAGCACACCTACTACAGCACCCTCTATGATAATCGCTGGAATATTAAATTCCGGAGCTCTATTTTCATCTTCCGTATCGTCTTTACGCTTGTTGCGAATCATACTAACTGAGGCTGCTAGCATTACAATAGCGAAGAATATCATGATTGCAATATCCTTGGTGAGCACAAAGCTTCCGATAGTAATAATTTCAGAAGGGATCGCCGGTACTACGAATGCTCTTGTCAGGTAAACAGCAATAAATGCAGGTATTGTGAATACTACCGCTGTTTTGTAATTAACATTACCTAGCGATGCATTGCGAATACCTCCAACGAGGGCAGTAGACCCAACAATGAATAATGAATATGCCGTACTTATTTCGGCATCCAAGCCGAATAAATAAACAAGTACCGGTACCGTAAGGATGCTTCCTCCTCCCCCGATGAGTCCGAGAGATATACCGATAAAAATTGACGCGATGTAGCCTATTATTTCCATGAATCTAATTTAGTGATCCAAAGGTAGAGGACTACAAAAGTTCTCAGTGTGACCTAAGGCACACTTAACTAAAAAGAATCTCAGCCATTTCTTTTTGTAACTCCTGAGCCGCATCAGCAGCGGCTTTGGCGAAATCTAAACCTGTACTCTGATAAATAACTCCCCTAGTGGAATTCACCAAAACGCCAAAATCATCGTTAGTCGCCTTAGTGAGGACATCTCTTAATGAACCACCTTGAGCACCAACACCAGGGACTAAGAAGAATGATTCTGGCGCGGCTGCACGCACGCGTTCGAGATACTCTGTCTTTGTCGCTCCTAAAACAAACATCAACTGCTCCGGCGAGGCCCATTCCTGTGCTTTTTTCACAACCCTCTCGAAAAGAGCTTCACCCTTCTGATCTTCGTCTAGCTGAAAATCAAAAGCACCTTCATTGGACGTGAGTGCCAATAAAATGACCCATTTGTTTTCAAATGCGAGAAATGGAGTCACACTATCTATCCCCATATATGGAGCGACAGTAACTGAGTCAAACTCAAAACTATTGAAAAACGCTTCGGCGTACATTTTGGACGTATTCCCTATATCACCGCGCTTCGCATCAGCGATAGTAAAAATATCGGGGTAAGCTTCATTGAGGTAATTGATAGTCTTCTCTAAAGATTTCCAACCACTAACCCCTTGGCTTTCGTAGAACGCTATATTTGGTTTATAAGCAACTGTATAAGGAGCGGTAGCATCAATTATAGCTTTATTAAAAGCGAAAATCGGATCTTCCTCGCTTAATAGATGTGCCGGAATTTTCTTCGGATCCGTATCTAAACCAACGCATAGAACGCTGCGCTTTTGCTTAATCTGCTCAATGAGTGCTGCTCTGTTCATACTATTCTCTTAGATGATATCACTTCCCTCCTTCATCTTCTCCGCATTTTCTGCCATATGAAGTTCGTCAATGAATTTTTGAATATCTCCACCAATAACATCATTCAGATTATAGGTGGTTAAACCAATTCTATGGTCTGTCACTCGACCTTGTGGGTAATTATAGGTTCTGATCTTAGCAGATCTGTCACCAGTACTTACCATAGTCTTACGCTTAGCAGCTTGATCCTCCTGTTTTTTCTTGAATTCAATATCAAAGAGCCTTGAGCGCAAGACTTTAAGTGCTTGCTCATAGTTCTTATGCTGCGAACGACCATCTTGACACTCCACAACGACCCCTGTTGGCAAGTGGGTCAAACGCACTGCAGATTCTGTTTTGTTAACGTGCTGACCACCTGCGCCTTGAGAACGATACGTGTCTTTTTTCACGTCTTTCATATCAAGATCAACATCTACCTCCTCTGCTTCAGGAAGCACTACAACAGAAGCCGCTGATGTATGCACTCGACCTTGACTTTCAGTAGCAGGTACGCGCTGAACACGATGCACGCCACTCTCATATTTCAAAATACCATAAACCGATTCACCAGTAACTTCGAAAGAAACCTCTTTAAAACCACCAGCTGTACCTTCATTCATAGTAATGACCTCGACTTTCCAGCCTTTACCCTCACAATAGCGCTGGTACATACGGAACAAATCACCAGCAAATATGGCGCCCTCGTCACCTCCAGCGCCCTGACGAATTTCGACAAGAGCGTTCTTATCATCTTCTGGATCTTTCGGTATCAATAGAATTTTGACTTCTTCCTCAAGTTCTTCGAACTCTGGAAGAATCTCATCCAATTCCATTTTAGCCATTTCCCTGAAATCCGGATCTTTCTCTTCTTTGAGAACACTTTTCGCTTCTTCGATTCGACTAGAAAGCTCTAAATAGCGCTCTCTAGCCTCTACAAGTGGCTGAAGACTTTTATATTCTCTATTAAGTAGAACGTAACGCTTGTTATCGGAAATGACATCTGGTTGAATGATGAGGTCATTCACCTCATTGAAGCGCTGAAAAATAACGTTGAGTTTATCTAACATTATTTATCGTACTTAAATGTTCCAAATTCACTTTGAATGGTAAGGGATTTCCCTTCACCTTCTTCAACACGTCCGACGATTTGCGCATCTACTCCGAAACCTTTACTGATTTCGATGATACTCTCAGCTACTGAATGATCTACATATAGCTCCATTCGATGCCCCATGTTAAACACTTGGTACATCTCCTCCCAAGAAGTTCCACTTTCTTCATGTATAAGTTTGAAAAGTGGAGGAATTGGGAACAAATTATCCTTTACTACGTGTCCTTTTGTTAAGAAATGTAGAATCTTAGTTTGTGCACCTCCAGAACAATGGACCATTCCATCAATAGCATCACGATGCTGATCTAAGACTTTTTTAATGATAGGTGCGTAAGTTCTAGTTGGACTTAAAACTAGTTTTCCCGCATCCAATTCTGTTTCTGTAACATCTGTCAATGACTTTGTGCCCGTGTAAACTAATGATTCTGGCACCGCAGGATCAAAGCTTTCTGGGTATTTATGAGCCAAATCCTTATTGAAAACATCATGTCTGGCGCTAGTCAAACCATTCGACCCCATACCACCGTTGTATTCGGTCTCATAAGAGGCTTGACCATAACTGGCCAATCCTATGATCACATTACCCGATTTAATGTTAGCGTTGTCTATAACATCACTGCGTTTCATCCTTGCAACAACAGTGCTATCTACGATGATGGTACGAACCAAGTCACCGACATCAGCGGTTTCACCGCCCGTACTGATGATCTCAATACCATGCTTTTTATATTCGGAAAGTAATTCCTCTGTGCCACCTATAATGGCACTCAATACATCGGCACTGATTAACCCCTTGTTACGGCCTATAGTAGAACTCAACATGATGTTTTTCGTTGCACCGACACAAAGCAAATCATCAATATTCATAATCAATGCATCTTGAGCAATGCCTTTCCAAACACTGAGATCACCCGTTTCTTTCCAATACATGTAGGCCAATGAACTCTTTGTTCCAGCTCCGTCGGCGTGCATGACTAGACAATATTCTTCGTCACCGGTTAAATAATCAGGAACAATCTTGCAAAAGGCCTTTGGGAACAAACCTTTATCTATGTTCTTGATAGCGTTGTGTACGTCTTCTTTTTGGGCACTTACACCGCGCCCCATGTAGCGGTCGGAATTATTACTCATAATGCAAAAATAACGAGAAAGCGCGCACGGGTAACCCGTGCGCGCTTCTCTTTTTCTTTTTATTTTATCTACTTAATCTGAATCCAAGAACCCACGATTAGATCTTTATCGCTCTTGAATCCGTTCATAGTACGCAATGATTTTACATCAGTACCTGTTTTCTTAGCGATAGTTCTTAATAGATCACCACGCTGAACTTGGTAATGCTCTTGATCAAACTGCGAATAGTCCCCGTTCTTAGTGATTTTAATCACCATACCCGGCATCGGACGTGCTCCTCTTAGTCCGCCGTTAAGTTTCTTGAGCTCAACCACGTTCATGCCATTGTCCATAGCAATTTTACCAAGGGAACGATCTTTTGCCGACAAGGTTATTGTTTGACCAATTGGGTTTTCATTCTTCTTCTCTGGTGCTAATTCTCCACCGTCTGCACCGGCTACCGGAGCTGAAGGCACATAATCATCCGTTAATACTTTAAAGTCTGTACGGCGATTAATTTGATTTGCCACCTCTTGGTCAGCAGAAGATAACTTCTTGATAAACGCCTCGGTTAAACGGTCTTCTGATTTGAATTTATCCGAACCATATCCTGCGTATCCATCTGGAATAGTAAATGGCTCTTTTTCACCCATACCAACCGCTGTAAGTCGATCCGAAGGAATTCCCTTTGCAATCAAATAATCCACACAACTTTGAGCACGAGCAAGCGAGAGTTTGTCGTTCTTGGCATCTGTATCACGGTAATCCGTATGCGAGCGCAATCCAATGGTAATCGTAGGGTTACGTACGAGAATACTGTACACTGTATCGAGAGCTACCTTACTTTCTTCTCTTAATTCAGACTTCGCTAAATCGAAGAATACGTTTGGTAGCACGATTGGAACTTCAATTGGATCCATCTTTAGTGTGATGGAATAAGATTTCACAAACTGACGCTCTTCTTTCACACGAGAATAATCGTTTAGAGATAATCCCTCGGTAGATATGTCACCTACAGCATTCAGGAATTTTTTACGACTCATGTTCAATTTATAGGCCTTATTCTCCTCTAGCTTGCCTTTAGGAATGCTGAATTTACCCGCCGCGTCGGTTGTAACGGTAAAAGTGTTCCCCGATTTATCGCTAACCTCAATGGTAACCTCCTTAACAGGACGGCCATTTTTCGAGCTAACTACAGTTCCTTCCACTTCGAACTGCTTCGTCCATTCCGTAACGTACCAGATATCATGCTCACCTCTAGTTCCTTTACGGTTTGAAACCACAAATCCTTTTTGAGTATTATCGCCGGGCACCCAACGTAGAGCAATATCATCAGCCTCTGAGTTGATTGGGCTTAACATATTCTCAACATCCCCTACAGGCATGCCTTGATCATCCAATTTTACTCGGTAACAATCAAAACCACCCATTCCTGCTCTTCCGTTAGAAGAGAAATACAAATAGCCATCACCATGAATGAATGGGTATAGCTCATCTCCTCCAGTGTTGATATTTAATGGTTCAGGTGCATTCCATTCGCGAGCTCGACGGTTGTAGGTCGTCATGTAAATATCCTTACCACCCTTTCCTGTATTCAACTCTCCTGCGAAGTAAAGAATCTTATCATCAGGACTTAAGGCAGGGTGACCAATAGATGCACCAGAATCTAACGCCATAACTACCGGCTCAGGATTTGCCCAATCTTGTCCAATTTGTTTAGTTGTGTAAATGGCACAACCCATTTTCATATTCTTGACCTTCACACATTTTGTGAAGTACATTGTTTTACCTCGCGAATCGAAGGTTACTACGCCTTCATGATCCTTAGTATTCACCACCTCACTCAGTGGCTCAAGGTCTCCCCAAAGAATCTCATCGTTGGCATTCGCTTCTTTTCCTTTTTTCTTTTTTCCCTTTTTCTTTTGACCTTCAATAATGAAGATGTCAGAGAAACGTTGGCCCATCCAGCCATCTTCTTTGCGCCCTGTAGCATCATCACGCATCGAAGAAATCATTAAAGTCAATTCCTCTTTACCTCGTTTACCTGCAAAAGCAATGGCGTAATCAGACTTTTTTGAATTTAAATCCTTTGCGTTATCAAGCGAGAACAAGGAACCTTTTTCTTCCCAATTAGCTGCTTGCTTACAACTTGAAATACCCACTTCACCGCGAGGATCTGCAGGTACTAATTTCTGATATTCCGTAAATGCAACGATGGCATCTTCATATTCGCCTTGGCATTGCAACATCTCAGCGTAGCCCAAAGCCGCCAAAGGACCAAAACCGAGTTTTTGAGCACGCAAGTAATAGCTACCAGCGCGTTTACATTGCCCAGTGTATCTGTAACACTCCGCCATATTGTAAGAAATACGCTGCTTTTGATCACGTGATTTCTCCTTAGAGTAAGCCTTCGAATATGCCTCTAATGCTATAGTATACTCCTTTGCTTCAAAGTACTCATCTGCCCTTTTAGTAGTCTTATGTCTTTCAACCACAACATCTTCTACATCTGCGTCTTGCGCAAATCCTGCCACGGGCATGAATAAAAAAGCTAGGGCCAATAATTGGTAAAATCGTTTCTGCATGAGAATAGTTATCTCTAGTGTTTTAGCGTCCCCAATATAGCCAAAATAAAAAAAGAAACCCCGCCGAAGCAGGGTTTCTATTCTATTGAAATTTCAAGGGACTTTTACCTTATCTCGTGAACAACATTTCACGGAATTTAGGCAATGGCCACTGCTCATCATCGATCATCAATTCTAGCTTGTCACTTTCGTAGCGAATGATGTCAAAAAATGGCTTGACGTTGTCGTAATAAGCAATTGCTTTTTCACGAACATCCTCGATTGCATTCGCTGATTTTCTAGCTTGTGTCATTTCTTCTTTAGAAGAAAGAATTTTCGAAATACGAGCAGAAATATCTTTGATCATTTCTAATTGCTCCTTGGCAACGCTATTGAAAGTCGCCTCATCCATGATTCCCTTTAAGCGCTGAACGTTGTCAATAAGAACGTTCTGGTACTTAATTGCAGTAGGAACGATGTGGTTTCCAGCTAAATCTCCTAAAACACGTGATTCAATCTGAATTTTCATGAAGTACGATTCGAGCAATATCTCATGACGTGCCTCTGCCTCACGTTTAGTAAGAACACCAAGCTCTTCGAACATCGCTAGACTATTCTCATCAACATATGCATCCAATGCACGTGGCGTAGATGGCTCATTTTTCAAACCGCGTTTCGCAGCCTCCTCTTTCCAAGCATCACCATATCCATCACCTTCGAAACGAATCGCTTTACTTTCCTTGATGTAGCGTTTTAAAACACTGAAGATTGCTTCGTCTTTCTTCAGACCATCTTTCTCAATAAGCGCATCTACATCCGCCTTGAACTCATTCAATTGTTGAGCCATAGCAGAGTTGAGAACAGTCATAGGCTGAGCACAGTTGCTTGCAGAACCTGCAGCGCGGAGCTCAAATTTATTTCCTGTAAATGCGAATGGTGAGGTACGGTTACGATCCGTGTTGTCTAGTAAGACATCTGGAATTTTACCTACAACATTTAACTTCAGATCTGTCTTTTGATCAGGAGTCATTTTGCCTCCTTCGATATTTTCGAGCTGGTCGAGAACTTTTGACAATTGGTCACCAATGAACACTGAGATGATCGCTGGAGGAGCCTCGTTCGCACCAAGACGGTGCTCGTTACCCGCTGAACCAATAGAAGCACGAATCAAGTCTGCGTGACGATGAACAGCCTTAATACTGTTGACGAAGAAGGTCAAGAACATCAAGTTACTCATCGGTGTAGAACCTGGTGCGAGTAGGTTTATACCTGTGTTGGTAGCCAAAGACC
>Ga0209955_1000112_pt1 | contig 32824 bp, 30 predicted proteins | sample SalPonA_A_H2O_MG_FD_185716 | JGI IMG/M metagenome (GOLD analysis project Ga0209955, IMG submission 185716) | Water microbial communities from South San Francisco under conditions of wetland restoration - Salt Pond MetaG R2A_A_H2O_MG (SPAdes)... | ecosystem: Environmental > Aquatic > Non-marine... | reverse complement strand
TACTTAATCAAAGTTTTAAAATTATTTGGACAAGAGATTTACCTTCTACTCCAACTAATTTAACTCTTTCTTTTAATGGTTTTGATTTTTTTGTTTCTTTTAATGTTGAAACTATTGATATTCCTATCAATCATAAAGGGACTAAAAAATTAGGTATTGATATTAATAATAATTCTATTGATTTAGGTTCTAAAAAGATACATAAACCTATTAAAATTAAAGATTTGAAGAATAAAGAGTTTCTTGAAAACAAAATCAAAAGATTACAAAAAAGACAATCTAAAAGATTAGAATTCTCTAAAAAAAAGAAAGTTAAATTATCAAAAAATTTTCATAGAACTCAAAAAACAATAAATAAAATCTATACAAAATTACAAAACAAAAGAACTTATAGATTACATGAAATAACTAATGATATTATTAAGTTTGTTAAAGATAACAAATTTAATCATGTTATTGTTGAAGATTTAAATGTTAAAAATATGACAGTTAAAACTACAAATAATAATAAGAATAAACTTTTAGGAAAACATAAAACAAAGTCTATGAAAAAGAAAATATTAGATATTTCTTATTCTAAACTTGTTGAAATATTAAACTATAAATGTGTGCAATTTGGTATTGAGTTTAGTAAAGTTTCTCCTGAATATACAAGTAAAACTTGTTCTTCTTGTGGTTCTATTAATAAATTAGAACTTAGTGATAGATTTTGGACTTGTCCTAATTGTAATTCCTATCATAATAGAGACCATAATGCTTGTATAAACATACTTAATAGAGTTTCATAAACTCAGAAAGGTGGAAACCACCTGGTTAGTCTAGTTAATATCTTTTCAATAGAAAAGAGTTCCTAGAAATCCCCTTCCTTCTTTTAGGGAGGGGGTTGTTTAACTAATTCTTTAGTCTCAATATTATAAAATTCTAATAATGTATGAAAAATATTATCATGAGAATATTCTTCTTTTATTTGTTCTAATTTATTTTTCTTACTTAACCAAATAAATGCAGGTACTTTTATTTGTTCTTTTGGTGCCATAAAATATGGTAGTCCATGTAAATATATACCATTTTCACCTAAACTTTCTCCATGATCTGAAACATAAAAAACAGAAGTATCATAACCTTTTTCATATTTTTTTATTTCTTCTATGATTTCCAATTGTCCTATATTCTGGAATAAATTTATTATTATTTTCCCATCTTCTAAATGTTTTAGTAGAAACACCTAACATTAAAACAGTTTCACTTATACTTAAATATTTCATAATATACTCCTTTTTTTTTAGTATATCATGTCCAACTTTGTATATTTATTTTTTAATAGTTAATTACCCTATAATACTTTGTTTTAAATTTAGTTTTTCTAATTTTATATAATAAACAAAAATTGATGGTATTACTCCTAAAAATAATACAATAATTATTAAATTAATTGAAAATAAATCTAAACTTTCATTTAAGTTTGTTTGTAAACTATTTCTTAACATTTCTTGGTCAATAACCACTTTGTATGTTGATATGAAATATGTAACAAAACTATTTATCATTAATATTAATATTAATATTGGTTTTATTATTTTTTGTGGTATAACTAACGCTAATAAAAATATAGTAAAAAATAAAATAACTATATATAATGATAAAATAAAACCATAATTTCCAAGTTCCCAGGGATATACTTTTAAAACATCTTCAATAAATGGTATATTTGTAAAAAATGTAAAAAATAGTGATATTACTATTATTAATTTTAAATAATTCTTTTTTCTCCTTTTTTCTTTCTCATAATAATATCTTTTTTTTCTTTAAATGTAAATTAATAAGTTTTTTCTCGCTTTTAACATTTCTAAATAAAAAATATTTTTATCTATATTTAAGTTTTCTTTTGATATAATTATATATATAAAAAGAAGGAAGAATACTATGAAAACTTTATTAAAAACACCTGATTTAAATGTTATTGATTTTACAATTGAAGATTTTTGGGATGAAGAAAACAGCAATGATTTTCCTATTACTGAATTTAAAGGTAACAAAGAAGAGTTCATTAAAAATTATGAAGATAGTTCTGAATATTACTCTTGGTTAGAAGATTTTGAATATATGTATAGAGAAGATTTGTATGATTGTTTTAGATTTGAATTACAATCTATTTTAGAAAAAACTAAAATAAAAAATGGTTTTTTAGAAATTATGAATGGTGGATGGAGAAGTCAACATGGTATGTCTCCTAATTGTTTCACTATTACTTCTGATAATATTATTTCTAAAATTATTGGAGATATGGACGCTTCTTTTGAAGTTCAAAAAGAAGGACACCAACTTTCTTTTGTTAGATATAGTCATGATGAACCAACAGGTGCTAGAATATATCTTCATTCTGAAAAAAAGTTCAATCAAGTAAAAGAAGAAATTTTTTCTTAAAATCTCTTCCCTTTTTTTAAAAAATGATTTTAAGAAAAATAATTTAATACACCTTTATTATTGGACATTGAAAAAAATAAATTCATTTTATTTAATGATAAAGCTTTAGAACTTTATGGATATACTAAAAAAGAGTTTGAAAACATTACTCCTTATGATTTAACTATGGAGTTTAATAATTCTCAAACTATGAAACAAGAAGAAATAATAAATAATATCTTTAATCTCTAATGAAATATTAAAAAAATATTTTTCACTTAACAATCTTGATTTAGATAATTAAAATCCAAAATATTTTTCAATGGGACAAAAAAACTGAAACACTTATTAAAAATAAAAAATTAGTTAAGTTATCTAAAAATGAAAAAATATTAATTAAATTATTATTAAAAAAACCTAATATCTGTGTTAATTATGAATTTATTAAAGAAAATTTAGAATGTGAAGGAATAACACAATCCTCTATTTCTTCAACATTAAAAAGACTTAGAAAAAAAACTTCTAATTCTTTTATTAAAACTATACATTCAAAATGTTTACAAATTAATCTTTAATTTTTTTGTTTTCATTTCTATTTTTTTATAAACTTATTTGTTTTATTTTGTTTAGGGGTTTTTAGTTTTAGGTTTTTTATTTCTTCTATTTCTTCTATTTCTTCTTTAGACAATTTATTTATATCTTTTATAGAATACAATGTATTCATTAGTTTATATAATTGACAAAAATCATTATTTGATTTAATATAATTATTTAAAATGATTCTTATCTCTTTATTTAAAATATTTTCAATATATTCTTCCAATGCTTCTTTAAGTAAATGTAAATTGTCTTTTTGATATGTATTTATTTTATCTTTAACTGGTTCTGATAATTTAATTATACTATTAGGTTCTTTTAAGTTTATATTTAATAATATATTATTTATTTGATTATACTTATCTTCAAATAATTCAGAATAAATATCATTATTTTTAATAAATAATGTAATAGCAAGTTCTAATGCTTCATCAATCATTGTTTCTGAAACATTATTACTCCATTCTAATTTTTTCTCATCTTCACTTTCATTTATTTGAAACTTCAAATAATTTGTTTCTTCTATATTGGTTTTATCAATATCACTTATTAAAAGGTTTATAATTTCAAAATCTTCCAATCTTTCTTCTGGTGTAGATATCTCCAAATCTCTATTTTCATTAATATCACCTATTATATTTGTTATATTTTTAGAAATATAATTTAATAATAGATGCTTATTATTATCTCCAACTTCATTTCCACCTTTGATTTTTTTATAGAGATAATTTTTTTGTGCAAACATAAATAAATCTATTGTTCTTTTTTCAGCTATTGTTATTTCATTTTCTCTTAAATCTTTATCTTGGTTCTTTTTACTGATTTTTTTTACTGATTGTTGTATATCACCATAAAAATAATATTTAGTATCAGAATTGAAACCATAATATTCATCTAATAATTTTTGTTTATCTTCTTCTTTTTCAATGTTTGATAAATTTTGAATTATTTTTTCTATTTGTTGATTTGAACTTTCATTTGGTAGTAATTTTTCAATAACTTTATTTTTCATTTCTATATTTTCATTTCTTTTTAACTTTTCTAAATCTTCAGTTAAAATATTACCATTTTTTAGAAGTTCTTTTTTTATTTGATTTATATTAAAAGGATGTCTTAATATTTGAGTATCCTCCCAATCTATTTTTGATGAAGTAGTTGTTGAGAAACCAACTGCTTTAATATTGTTATTTATTGGAAAATATATTACATCTGGAACACCTTTTGTTGCCATATCATAATAAACTTTATTATTTCTAATTTCAAATGGATTTATTATTTCATAGTTTTCTTCTTTCTTTATAACTTTTATAGACCTTTCATTTATTTTTTTGAAGATTCTTAAGTTAATTCTTTCATACATTTTATTTTCATCTGAAATATTATTTATTTCTTCTTCAATTATATCTTTAAATAAATCAAAATCATTTTCAATAAATGCAATTAACCATGAATTTGCCTCTGTTTTTAATTTTTTTTGTTTTTCATGTAATATAGTATTTTTAACTAAGTTTCTTTTTAAAAAACTTATTGATTTGGAAGATAATTTTGAACTTTTAATCTCTTTTACAATGTCTTTTAAATTAATATTTTTATCTTTTGATATTTTTTTTATCATTTTTGTATCTATTGAAATTTCATTGTTATCAAAACCTTTAATTATTTCTTTTAAATAGTTATTTTCTAACATTTTTTTGATAAAAAACATTTTTTCTTTATTATTTTTTATTTCAAATATTTTTTGTATTTTTTCTAATATTTTTCTAATTTCTAAATCATCTAAATCCAATGTTTCAATATCTTTAATATGTTTTTCTACTTTTAGAATTTTTTCTTTTATTTTATCTTCTAATATATTTGTTTTATCTATTGTTTCAATATATTTATAAGAATAAGAATACAATTCTTTTTCTCTTTCAATTAATTTTTCAATATTATTCAAATCTTTTGATAATGTACTCCAAGAAACTTCTTCTTCTACCATTTCTTTATTATTATAAAAATAATATTTCTTTTCATCTCTCTCTTTATCATCTAATCTATATTGTTTATATATAGATTCATAATTATCTTTTTTAATGTCATAACCATTATCTAAAATATTTGATATATAAACATATAAATCTATAAATTGATATGTTTTATATTGCTTTTGTTCTGAAAAAGACAATATATTTAACAAAATGTTTATTTTTTTTTCAAAATTATCTAATGTTTCTTTATCTAAACCTTCAATATACATTTCATCTAAATTATTGTCTGATATCATTGTTAAAGAAGAGTTATTACTTTCTAAATATAATAATTTTGAAAAGATTGCATCATCTTCTCTTTTTAACCAATCTGTTTCAGACAATAGCAAATTTTTTTTATTTTTTTTGTCATTTTTATAATCAAAAAGGTCAGAATTATCTGTACTAATCTTTCTTATAAATTTAGATATTTCAGTCCCCATAGCAATTCTTTTTTCTTGTTTATTTACAGATACTCCTTCATTTATCATTAAAAAAGTATTATTTATTTCTTGTTTATCTGATTTTAATAATTCAATTATATTTATTTTAATATTTTTAATACTATTTAAAACATTTTCAAAATCACCATTTTCTTCTAATGTTTTAAGATATACTTCATCTTTCATATCAAAAGTTTTTTGTTCTCCATTATCTTTTATTAAAGTGATAGGAGTAGGTAATGATATTTCATTATTTAAAAATGATTTAATAGCTTGTGTTCTATTATTTCCATCTATTGATATATATTTTTTGTTGGGTTTTATATCATCAAAATATGAATCTTTTGTATTTTTTTTACATTCCTCTACATTTGCAACAACTATATCTGTGAAATCTTTTCCTTTTAACATGGATAAAATGTAATTTTGGGTTTGTTTTTTACTCCATGATGGTTCTCTTTGAAAAGAAGTATCAACAAAAACTTCTTCTTCAAATTCTAAAAATTCACTCAATGATTTTGACATTGGAGGAATTTTCATATATTTTTCAGTAGATAAATCTTCTTCTTTTATTTTTATTTCTTTCTTTGGTTTTTGTTTTAATTTTTTTTCTTTTTTTTCTGTTTTGAAGCTTTTTTCTTTCATATTAGGAGTGTTTTTTAATATATATTGCTCTATTAATTTTTTCCTACATTCTAAATTATTTTTTAATCTATCATTACATTCAGAATATTTACTAATAATTTTTTTTCCATTTTCAGAAGTTCTTTTTTGTCCTATTAAAAAATCTTCCATTTTAATAAAATAATTTGCAATTTCTTTTATTTTTTCTTTTGTATTATACTTTTCTTTTAATGTTTCTACTAATAAATAAATAGAAAAGAATTGATTATCTTTTATTTTTTTATTTGAAATATCAACTATTTCTTTAATTACTTTCATTAAAAAATCTGTATTTTTTTCAAATTTCTTTAAATCTTGTTGAGTTAGTTTTTGGTAAAATAAATTATCTAAATTAGATTTTAACGTAATATCTTTATGGTTTGATTTTCCTATGTATTCCTTTAATATTCCTCCTGTACTTTCAGAATATAATAACATTGACAAAATTCTCTCATGGTTTTTTTCTTTTATATTTTTTTCATTCATTGAAAAATGTTCAAAAAGTTTTTTGTATTTTAAACCTAATTCTCTTATTTTTACAGAAACTACCCCTTCTATTGCATTTCTTTTTTCTTGTTCATTTACACTTTTACCTTCATTAACTTGTAAAAATGATTCATTTAATTCTTGTCTTAATGTTTTTTTAATTATATTAAAAGGAACTTTTAATTTAGTTAATATCTTTTTTTGGTATTTTTCTTCCAACTCATTAAATCTTTTTCCTTTCAATTCAAAAGGTCTCCCACCTTGTGTAAATGTAATTGAAATGTCTGGGAATGGTATTTCACTTTTTAATAATTTATTTAATGTTTGACTTCTATTGTTTCCATCTATTGAAACATATTTTTGTCCTTTGTTTTTTAATTCTGAATAATATTTTATACTCTCTTCATTCTTTTTTTCAATAGAATATTCTAAACAACTTTCTATATCAACTATTGATATATTTGTTGCTGCCTTCCCAGTTAAAAGACTTTCTATATATTTATCTCTATGTTTTTGATTCCAAGGACCTCTTCTTTGAAAGTTTAAATCTAATTCTATATTTTCAAATATATCATTAAATTGTTCCAATGAAAACATTCTTTTTTCTATGTATTTATTTTTTTGTAAATCTACTATATCTAATATCATTAAATTCCTTTTTTCTTTATTATAAATATAATATTGTTTTTTTATTTTAACTATTCTTTTTCCTTTATATTATTATCTTCTTTTTGTAGTAAATTTTTCTAAAAAAGAAAAACAACAATATTTTGATATTTTTGTTGGATTATGGGAATCATCAATTTTTAATTCAAAAAGAAAGATTTTATTTTCTTTCTTTTCCTACTAATACTGATAAATATCCTACTACACTTTTTTCATCTTTTGTTATATCAAAACTTGTTCTATAATCTAATATCTTTGTTATAAGATTGTTCTTTTTACTATATTTAATAAGTCCTTTTACTCCTACTCTACCACAAGCTTCACAACCTTTTTTCCAAATATCTAAATCTAAATTTCTTATACCTTCTATACAATATTTGTCTAAATGATTAGCTTTTTCTATATTATAAAAATGACTTAAATCTGTACTAATAACTAAAAATGTATTTTCTTTATTTAATATTTGTTCTATTAGGGTTTCTATATTATCTTCACTTTCTCTCCCATATACACATTCTATTATTTTTGATTTTGGAAAATATGCTTTAATAAATAATGCTTGTGTTTCTGTTGAATGTTCCATATGTGCTTCTGGAATATATTTACAAAAATTATTTTTTTCTATAAGTTCTTTTGACAATTTTCTATCTATATTTATATGTCCACAAGGTGTTATATAATGTTCTTGTGAAGATATTGAAACACCTTCAAATCCATATCTATGAGAAGGTCCTATAACTACAATAGTTTTGTATTCTTCACTCTTACTTATGTTATAAGCAACATTTGCTGTAAAACCACTATAAATATATCCAGCATGAGGTACTATTATTGCCTTTGGTTCTATATTTTTTGGTGGAACAAAGTTTGAGTTTTGAAGTAATTTATTAAAATTATTTATTTGGTCTATATTTTCTTTACAAACATTTGAATAAAATTTCCCTGCAACAGAAGGAATTTTTCTTTCAATAAATATACCAGGAACTTCTTTTTTACACTTTGGACATTTACCATCCAAAATTGTTTTATCAATTTTTGTTTGGTAAGAAACTCTTTGTAATAATAATTCACCACATTCACAATAAGTATTGTTTTCCAAACCTAAATTACCTATATATACATTCTTTAAATTATTTTCTTTTCCTATTTGATATGCCATTTCCAATGTTTGTTTTGGAGTTCTTTCTTTATCTAACATTTTATAATTAGGATGAAATGCTGATAAATGCCAAGGAGTAGTATCTTCTAAATGATTTGATATAAAAGATGCAATTGTATTTAATTCATTTGGACTATCATTTAATTCTGGAATTATTAATGTTGTTATTTCTACCCATATTCCTTTTTCTTGTAGAAGTATTATATTTGATAAAACTTTATCTAGGTCTCCTCCCATTTTTTTATAATATTTGTGGTTATAACATTTTAAGTCTATATTTATTGCATCTATCACCCCTTCCATCTCTTCTATTACTTCTATACTTTCAAAACCATTACTAACCATAATATTTCTTAAACCTTTTTCCTTTGCTATTTTTGCTATATCTTTTATATAAGGAAAAAATATTGTTGGTTCATTATATGTATATGAAATTGATAAACAACCATTTTTTATTGCTATATCTACTATTTCTTTTGGTGAGTAATATTTCTTTTTATCTATTTCTTTTTCTTGACTAATTCCATGGTTTTGACAAAAAGAACATGAAAAATTACATCCTACTGTTCCAAATGATAAAGTTTTTGTTTGAGGTAAAAAATGATATAAAGGTTTTTTTTCAACTGGATCTATATTTAATGCTGCTGGATAACCATAAACTAAACATTCTATTTGACCTCCTATATTTTTATTTACTCCACACACTCCTACTTGTCCTTCTTTCAATTTACAATAATGGTTACATAATGTACAAATTATTCTATCACTTTTTCCACTTTTTTTATAAAACATTATATAAACCTTAAATGTTTGTTTTTATTTCCATTATATAAGAAAAAATCTCTATCTGAAAATGTAATAATTTTATATTTTGGTAAATATTTTTTATATAGTTTCCCTAAAATTTTTAATTCTTTCTCTAATTCTTTGTAATTTTTTGAAAAATAAAACCTTTTTCTTTTTTCCCTGTTTGTTTTCAATGGTCTATTGTAAAAATTATCCTCTCTTATATTTACACTACTCCATAACTCCACCCATTCTTTTGTTCTTTTTTTCAAACTTTCTGGAATATTTAGTTCTTCATATTCCAACATTCCACTTTTTTTATAATTCCATAATCCAGAAGAACAATAATCTCCCATTATTCTTAATTTTTCCATTATTTCTCTTTTATTTTGTTTGTTTGATATTTAAAAACTTCTGCACCTTTTGTTAAACAATTTTTTTCTAATTGTCCTTTTTCTATCAAAGATGAAAAAAAGGTTTCAAAATCTGGTATTTGTTCCCATACTGTTGGTAAATATGTAGATTGTCTATTATTATACATTAAAAACACTCCATCTATTTTTGGTGTTATTTTTGTTTTTAAGTCTTCTATTGAAGAATATTCTACTTTTTCCATTGGTGTTAATATTGAAATCTCTATTTCTATTTCTTCCAATTCTTTTTCTTCTAATGGTTTAAATCTTGGGTCATTAAATGCTGCTTTTCTTGCATTTATTACTAAATCATTATATAACTCTTGATGTGCAACTAAAGAACCTATACAACCTCTTAATTTATTTTTTTTGTTTATTGTTACAAAAGTTGCTATTGGTAATACAAATTCAGGATATGTTTTAACTAATTCATATTTTGAAATTAGTTTTTCTATACCCAAATTACTTTTTATTGCACTTTTTACTACTTCTAATAATATTTTATTTGGTATTCCTTTTTTCATTTATATACACCTTTTTTCTTTAATATAATACTATTTTTTTTTCTTTTTTAATGCTTTTAATGTTAAATATTTATTTTTAGACTTTTTTAGACTTTTTTAGACTTTTTTAGACTTTTTTAGACTTTTTTAGACTTTTTTAGACTTTTTTAGACTTTTCAAAGACACTTAAAAAAGTTGTCTTTGAAAATAATTTTGGTTTTAATTATTAATCATCTGAGTTTGTATGAATCAATATACTTAATAAATTTTGGAACAACATAAAGATATTTATATACATACTTAATGCAGCTTCTATTGGTGTTTGATACAAACCTTTTACTATGTTTTGAGTATCATATAAAATATATGCACTAAAAATTAATGCTCCTATTATTGACATTACAAAATGTAACATACTATTTTGAAAAAAGAATACATTTAACAAGCCAATCACAATCATACCTATTACGGCTGTTATTAAAAATGGTCCCATAAATGAAAAATCTTTCTTTGTAGTCAATGCAAACATAGACATACCACCTGTTATTAACATTGTCATCAATGCTGCTTGACCTACTATACTTGCTCCATTTGGCATTCCTAATGCTACACTCATTAAAGGAACTATTGAAACTCCCGTTACAAAACCAAATAAAAATAGTAATCCTAAATTTACACCAAGTTTATGTTTCATTATATTAATTGCAAAAATTAAACCAATTTCAACTACTAATATTCCTATCATTAATGGCATACTGAATACACTTGCATATGGTAAAGTTAAGTATAATCCAACTAAACAAGCCAGTATAGAACCTGCTATCAATTTGTATGTTTGTGATAAAAATTCATTTATACTTACTTTACTATTTATTTCTTCTGATGTTTTATTTGTTAAATAATCTCTATTATACATATTATCTTCCCCTTTATTTTGTTTTATTTTTTATTCTATTTTTATAGAATAAATTATTATTTATATTATATAATAATTTTTAAAAGTTTGATTCAATTTTTTTTTTATCAAAAAATAATATAATTAATAAAACATTTAAATGTTTTTGAGTTTAAAATCCATTATAATTTTAAAAATGTTATAATTAACTCATTAAAAAAAAATCACATTAACAAGTGAATATATTAATATAACTACTAACATTAATAATAATTTAATAAATTTTTTCAAAAAAATTATAAAAATATAGGATATATATGCAACAAAATGATATTTTAAAACAAAAACTTTTAGAATATAGAAATGATAAAATTGATATTGAAACTTTAATTCATTTTTTTGATACAAATAATTACACTAATAAAGAAATTAAAGAAAATGGTATAGTTTATACTCCAAAATATATTTCTGACTATATTATTTCAAAAATTAAACCTAGATTAGAAGAAACTATTTTTGAACCAAGTGTAGGACATGGAATTTTTATTATATCTTTATTAGAATATATCCAAAAAACATATAGTTTAACTAATGAAGAATTAAAAAATTATTTCATTCAAAAAGTTTATGGACAAGATTTACAACAACAAAATATTAAAGAGTTAAAATCTATTTTAATTGCTTATTTTTTTAAGAAAAATATTATATTAAGTGATGATACTTTTACTAAATTATTTGTTGGTGATACTTTATTTTCACAAAAACAATCTTTTGATATTATTGTTGGAAACCCTCCTTATGTTAGAACTAAAAATATTGAAAGTACTTATTTAAAAAAATTAAGAAAAGAATACTTTTCTTGTTCTAAAGGAAATATTGATTTATATTATGCTTTTATTGAATTCGCCTTTCAACATTCTAAAAGATGTTCTTTTATTATTCCAAACTCTTGGATATATAATTCAAGTGCAAAAAACCTTAGATTTAAAATAAAAGATAATCTACTTGAAGTTATTGATTTTAAACAGAAAAAAATTTTTGATAATGCTTCAACATACACTTCTATTTTCTTTATTGATAAAAATAAACACATAGATAAAATAGAATATAAAGAAGATTTAAATTCAAATTATATAAATGTTCTTAAAAAAGATTTAAAAGATGAACGTTGGGTATTTAAAAATGAATACATAAAATCTTTAAATTTAAATACTATTGATTTTAATACCCCTATCGCTACTTTAAGAGATAAAGTTTATATTACAAATGATATTGATACAAATGATATGATTTCTTTTTATAAAATTAGTAAAATAAAAAATGAAACAGATTTTTTTAATTCTGAACAAAAAATTATTTTTCCTTACAAAAAAGAAAATAACAAATATATTATTAAAAGTGAAACTGAGTTAGATAATAAAACTTTTGATTATTTAAATAAAAATAAAAAAGAACTATTAAAAAGAGACAAAGGTAAACAAGCTAAATATGAAAATTGGTTTGCTTTTGGTAGAAAACAAGGTTTAAACACTTTCTCTAAAGATAATATTATTATTATTCCTGGTATGATTAGTCAAACTTTTAAGTTTTTTTCTATTTCTTTAAGTAAAATTAAACAACCATTTTTATTTAGTAGTGGTTTTATTATTGAAGTTGATGATTGTGAAAAAAATATTCTTTTAGATTTCTTAAATAGTAAAGATTTTTCTTCTTATTTAAAAAACAATGGGAAAATTTGGAAAGGAAAAACAGAAGATACTTCTTATTATTCTTTATCTATTAAACAATTAAAATATATTTTTAATTCAAATCTTTAATTTAAATTAAACTTTTTATGTTAAAATACATTCAAAAATGAAGGTTAGATTATGAAAAAATTAAAATTAAAAAAATCTCCTAAAATTTTCTTTGATGCTAGTATTTCAACCAATGGTAAAATTGGTATTGGTATATATGAATTAAATAGTAATGAAAAAACTATAATTACAATACAAAATAATTTAAAATTAGATTCTAATTTTGCAGAAGAACTTGCATTAAAAAAATCATTAGTTTTTGCTACAAGTAGATTTTCTAATAATCATTTTATGTTTTTTACAGATAATATTTCTTTATATAGAAAATATAGAAAAACTTTTGATAATTTTAAAAGTATTCAAGATAAAAAAATTTTTATTTCTATACATTGGATTCCAAGAGAATTAAATAAGGAAGCTGATAAATTATCAAAACTTGGTTCAAGTGATAATATTAAAAATATTAAACAAACTACAAAGAAAATTAACAATATAATGAAGAAAACTCCTTTAAAAAATGGTTTGAAAAAATTTATTTTAGATAAACCTTTTAAAGATAGGGTTCAGTTTTTAAAAAGTATTTTTAAAGAAGAAGATGAACAAAAATTAATAAATTATTTTTTCTTTGATAAAAAAATCTCCAACAATCCTATTAATAGAAAAAAAAATAGTATTAAAAAATTAAAATCTTTCGTTATTACAATTAATTCTATTTTTAGTAATAAAGATTTACAAGATTTAAATAAATACAAAACATTAAAAAACTTTATATATAGATTTAAAGAAAACTCTGGAAATTTAAAAGTATATAAAGATAAAGAGTTAGAAAAAATTATTAAAACAAAGGCTACAAATTGAAAGAAATAAATAATAGACTTTTATTTTATATTCATGGTTTTGACCCAAGAAGTGATAAATATTACTATAAAAAATTTAAATCAGAATCTCAAAAGCATTATGATAATATTGAAATTTCAAAATTAAAAAATTCTACCAATTCATATTTTGAAGTTCAAAATAATGATATTTATACAAAATATATTTTTTTAAATTGGAACAACATTATTAAACCTATTTGGTCAAAAACTTTATCTCAAAAAATTTTTACTACATTTAAAGTAATAAAAAATTATATTTTTTTTGGTAGAATAAAAAACTTTTTAAAATATACCCCTAATAGGTTATTTAAGGGTGGATTATTTCCCACTATTTCTATTTTATTTTCTTTTTTAATACCTTTTTTAATTTCATTAGTTAGTTTTAAATCTGTTTTTGAAGGTATTACACTTTTTCTTTTTAGTTTACTAATTGGTTCTATTGGTTCTTTTTTTCTTTTAAAATTATGTAATAAATTTGGTGTTTTTTGGTTAAGTAATATTTTTCATTTCCATTATTTATGGGACACAAAAAAAATACCTAAATTAAATTCACAAATAAATATTATGGCTTTAAATATAATTTCAGAAATTGAAAAATCTGATTGTGAAGAATTTTTAATTATTGGTCATAGTATTGGTACTTCTATGGTTATACCTGTATTAAATATAGTTTTAGAATCAAAAAGAATTACAAAAGAACAAAAACAAAAAATTAAATTATTAACTTTTGGAAATTGTATTCCTTTAATAACTTTACAAAAAAATAGTAGTTCTTATAATAATGCATTAAAAAATATTTTACAAAATACTGATTTAACTTGGATTGATTATTCCTCTCCTCTTGATGGGGCTTGTTTTCCATTGTTTGATCCATTAAAAAATGAAAGATTTAATTCTGAAAATTATGTTAATAAATCTTTTAAAAATCCTAAATTTTACAAATTATATTCAAAAGAAAAATATAATAAAATTAAATATGATTGGTATTTAATTCATTTTTTATATTTACATTCAACTCCAAAAAATGATTCTTTTAATTTTTTTGAATTAACTACTTCAAATAAAAGTTTGGACTTTTTTTTAAAAAAATAATTTATAATATTTGTAAATTACAAAGGTTGTTTGATGGGTCAATGTCCTTTTCACCCAAAATCTGTTAATAATAAATTTGGTTCTTTACTTACTTTTTTAATTAAAAGAAGATCTTGGTTAGATGGACTTTATTCAAGAAGCTATACTATGAAAATGGGAGAAGTTGTTTTACCTAAAAATCATTTATTTGTAGTAAATGATCCAAATGAAGTTAAAAAAATTCTTAATACAGAAGTAAAAAAATATCCAAAAAATGAAGTTTTACATAAATTACTAGAACCTCTTTTAGGTGAAAGTATTTTTACTACTAATGGGGAACAATGGAAAAAACAAAGAGATTTATTAAACCCTTCTTTCTCTGATTTGAGTGTTTCAAAAGTATTTTCTCAAATGACAAATGCTATTAATGAGGAATTACAGTTTCTTTCTCAATATGATAATAAAGTTTTTGATATTGATAAAGAAATGACTTTTATTACTGCTGATATTATTTTTAGAACTATACTTTCTTCTAAACTTGATAGAAAAAAAGCATTGGAAATAATTGATTCTTTTGAAACTTATCAAGAATTAACTGTTCACACTGCTATGAAAAAATTCTTTAATATACCTAAAATTATTATTTCTATTTTTGGTGAAAATAAAAGAATTAAAGCAGGTGAAAAAATTAGACAAACTCTTTCTGAGATTATTAAACCTAGATATGAAGAAGTTTCTAAATTAAAAGAAAATGAAGTCTTAGAATACAATGACATTCTTTCTACTTTATTACTAGTTAGAGATACCAAAACTAATGAAAGATTTTCTTTTGAAGAAATTTTAGATCAAATTGCTATGTTATTTTTAGCAGGTCATGAAACCACTGCTTCTAGTTTAACTTGGTCTTTATATTGTCTCTCTTTAAATCCTAAAATACAAGAAGAAGCATTTAAAGAAATTATAGATATTAAAGAAAATGGTGATTTTGAAATATCTCATTTAAAACAATTTAAAAAAACACAAAATATCTTTAAAGAAGCATTAAGACTTTATCCTCCTGTTGGTTTTTTAACAAGAGAAAACAATGAAGATGTTGTTATTAGAAAGAAAAATATTAAAAAAGGTTCTTCAATTGTTGTTGCTCCTTGGTTAATTCATAGAAATGAAAATAATTTCCATAAACCACATGAGTTTTTACCTAATAGATGGGAAGAAGATAAAATAAATAGTAGTATTTATTTACCATTTGGTATGGGTGAAAGAGTTTGTATTGGTGCTAATTTTGCAAAACAAGAAAGTGTTTTAATTCTTGCAAATATTATTAGAAAATACAAAATAGAACTTGAAGATGGTTTTGTTCCAGATGTTGTTGGTAGATTAACTATTAGATCTAACAATGGAATGAGAGTTAGTTTGGTGAAAAGATGAATGAAAAATTAGTTGGGTTTATTTTACTTTGTGCAATTATTCCTCTTGCAATTATAGGATATTTGTTTATTGCAATTAAAGGTATGGTTGGAAGTGTTGATAGAAGAGTAAGACAAAGTGTGAGAGCAGTTGACCATTTTGTTAATGCTTCTATATTTAATGGATATGCGTGGGAAAGTATTTCTAGTCATGCTTGGAGAGAAAGAGATAATAAAAAATGGGCAAAATATATAATCAAAATTACTGATATGATGGAAAAAGACCATTGTTATAAAGCAAATAAAAGAGAACAACCTATTATTGACCTTGTGAATAAAAAAGGTTTAACTGACCAAACAGTTGGAAAAAAGAAAAAACCTCCTCTTATTTAAGAAGATTTAATGTTATGTTTTAATTTCCTAACTTCTCTTCTATTTCATTTTTTAAAAAATAAACTTCTTTTAAATTATCTTATAAAAAAAATTTAACTTTTATTTTTACTTAACAAAACTCAACTATAACCTAAAATTGGTGGGCGGGGCCGCGGGAAGAGATCACTCTTCCTTCAACGACACACTATTATTAATTTAACACTTCTACATAAAGAAATATATATTCTTTTTTTGGAGGATATTATATGATTTTTTGCATTCTTTTGGAACCCTTTTTCTTTTTTTGATATATTGTATATAAATTAAATTAAACTCCAAAAAACTGGAAAAAAACAAAGATTACTATTATTCACTTTCTGAAGATACAACATTAATTTTTTATTTTATTTTTGCTTCTCATTAAAAATATAACTAATAATTTTTTATTCAAAAAACCTCATCCCTATTTTTTGGGGAAAACTATAACTCAATGTTGAAAAAAATCAAGTATTTTTTCTTGAATAATAATTTTTTAAAGTTAATTGTATTAATTTTTTGATTTATTTATTAATTTTGCTTCTCATGAAAAAAATGAATCAATACTATTATTTTGATTTTAATTAAAGTTTTCCTTAAAAGATAATATTATCATCCAAAAAGATAATACTAAAACACTTTAACTATAATATTGATTATATTTAAGTCCTTTTTTAAATCATAAATATAATCATTCTTGTATTTAGTTTTTTAATTAATAATATTTTGATTGATATATTAATAATATTGATTTATTTTATTTAACCAATGTTTTTATTTTTGTTAGATTAGATTTTAGTTTTATAGAGTCTTAAAATTATATAAGTATTTTATTAAATTGTTTCCTTGATACTTAAAATATTATTCTTAAATACTTGATAAGTACTCTAAGTATAATTAAGAATTAAAAATTAGATATTAAAAAAATAAGACTAGAATTATATTTAATATCCTGTTATGATTTATTTTTAGTTTGATTTTTGATTAGGATAATTTATTGAGACATTGATGAATTATTATTTATATATTTCTTGTTTTAAAAATGATAAATATATAAATAATAATATTGATTATATTACTTATTTGAAAATTTATCCAAAAGAAATTATTAGTTTGATTTTTAATGAAATGATTTTTCCTTTTATATAAAAAATTGATTCTTTTTTAATTTTTTTATTATTATTGAATATATTTCTTCTGGATATTTTGAATCTCTATCAAAAGACCTTATTTTATTCTTTATTTATTACTTGTATTGTACCTCATTAAAAAGTAGTTGTATATACTATAAAATAGGGTCTTTTGATTTTAAAACTATAACTTAATGTTGAACAACTATAACTTGAAGTTGGTAAAATAGTCTTTTAATATAACTTAAAAAACATAGGTATAACCTGAAGTTGGTAAAAAATATTTATTAAATATAACTTGAAGTTGTAAATATAACTTAATGTTGTTAGAGGTTATAAAAATAACTATAACTTGAAGTTGGTAACTATAACTTGAAGTTGGTAAAAGTTATTAGTTTAAACTATAACTTAATGTTGGTATTTTAATTTTTATTTAAGTAAATCTTTTGTATAATTCATTTAACAATTATTATATTGGGGATTATATGGAAAAAGATAAAAAAACTATCACCAAACACAATGACTTTATTTTAAAAAGTAGATACCAATTATCTATGTCTGAAATTAAAATTATTTCCTTACTTATGGCTGAAATTAAGAAAGAAGATAAAGAACTTGAAATACATACTTTTGATTATGATTATTTTGTTCAAAATGTTGGTTACCATGAAAAGAAACTAGACTATGTTAAAAATGTTTTAAGAAATTTTAAACAAAGACAATTTGAAATTGATTATATTGATGAAGATGGTGATGTTGTTTGGGAATTATATGGTTTCTTAGATTATGCAAAGGTTACAAAAGACAAACAAGTACAATTAAAGTTTAATGACAAATTAAAAGAATATTTAGTTGGTTTAAAAAACAATTTTACTATTTTTGAATTAAATCAAATCTTAAAGTTTAAATCTTCTTATTCTTTTAGACTTTATGAAATGATTAAAGTTAAATATGAACAATATAAGACTTATAAAAATAGTGATAACTTATTATTAAGAATTGATGTTGATGATTTTAAAAAAATCTTAGGTATTCCTGACAAATATCCTCTTTATGCAAACTTTAAACAAAAAGTTTTAAAAGTTGCTACTGAAGAATTACAAGAAAAAAGTGAAATTTATGTAGAATATAAAGAAATAAAAGATGGTCATAAAGTTGTTTCTTTAGAATTTTTCCCCATGGTATCAGAAGAAAAGTTAGAAAAAGATAATTATTGGAAATTTATCAAACAATTAAGAGAAAAATGTGTAAATATTGAAATTATAAATGATACTAAAAATGATAGAATCTATTCTATCAACCCTAGTGGTAGATTATATGACCAAAGACATCCTGATTTTAAAATAAAAAAAGATAGTGCATTTAAATTATTTCAATGGTTTTATGATAACCAACAACATTTAAGTACAACTTGTAAAACAAAAATGGGTATTGCTATAAATGAGATACCTGAGTTTTTTAAATAGAAGAGAAATCTTCTATTTTTTTAATTTTAATTGAATTTTTTCTTTCAAATAAACTATTGGTAAAAACAATTCCACAACTAATATAATTAATCCTAACCAAGAAAATATATTAAAATAAGTTCTATAATCATATTTAACTATATCTGTAATCCCATATTGATCCAATTGTAAGTAATTCATAAATCCAGCAATTATTGCAAATGGCAATAATATTAAAAATGTTTTTAAGTATTGTTTTTCTTTCATGTACATTCCTTTTTTATTATTACAATATTTTTTGTTTGGTTTTTCTTTTTTTTTAAAATCCTATTTTATTTAGAAATGATTTTTGTTTTGGTTTTTTTTCTTCTTTTTTTTCTTTTAGTTTATTTTTTGAAACTTCATAATGATGAAATGTTATCCTTAATTGCTCTTGAAAATCTTCAATTAATTTTTCTTTTTCTTTTTCTTCTTGAAAGTTTCTTTTATTTCTTAATAAAGGTAGTATATAATCTTGTGTTGATAAGGCCAAACCTTCTTCATAAGAAATTGTGTATGCTTTTTGTAAAACTAATAATATATATTCTATTAATTCTTCTTTATTTCCTTTTTCTGGATATTTTGTTGGACAATATTCTCCACTTATATAATTAATCTTTTCATTTTCTATTTTTATTTCTTCTCCTTTTTCATTTTTTAGTACTATACCTTCTTGATTTTCTTTATCTTTAAAAATTTCTGCATTATATTCTCCAAACATTTCTTTTAATAATTCTTCATTCATTTTATTTCCTTTGGTTTTATTATTTAATAATATTATAAAACATAATATTTTATTTAGTTTTAAGTTTATCACAATAAACAATAATTGAAAAATTGAAGTATAATTATTGAAACTTTAATATTTTTAATCTTATTTTAAGTTTTTGTATGTTATGATTAAAACAAAAAAGTGAGGAAACAAAAATGAAGATTTTCAAAATCTTATCTATTTCAATGTTAATGGGTTTATTATTTACAGGGTGTTGGAATACACAAGAAAAAATAGAACCAGTATCTGGTGGTGAATGTATTGTTGGTGGTACAGAAGCACCTTTATGGGTATGTGGTTCTTATAAAAACAATGATTTTTATACAGAAGTTGGTTCTGCACCAATGTCTAAACTTGGTCAAAATTTTACAAGAAATGAAGCATTAGCAAATGCAAGAGCCAATTTAGTTAATCAAATTAAATTACTTGTTAAAAATAAAACAGAAGGTTATATGAGAAGTGTAGGAGTTAATTCTAATGAAATGATTGAAAAAGTATCTACACAAGTTTCTAAACAAACTTCTGAGATGATATTAACTAAAACATCTCAAATGGCATATCATTATAATGCAGGAGACAATACTATTTATTTAATGATTGGTGTTTCTAAAAACTCTATTGATACAAATGTTGTTGAGAAAATTAAAGATTTTATTCCAAATGAAGAACAATTAAAGAACTCAGAAGATAAATTAAACAATCTTTAAGTTCTTGTTTGTTAAAATAAAATAAAAAGAAGGAATTACTATGAAAAAACTATTATGTTTTTGTTTTGTTGGATTTATTTTTATAGGATGTGGTTCTAAAGAAGTTAAATCTTCTTATGTTCCACATAATAATCAAATAAGTAATGCTAACCAAGAATTAAAAGGATTATAAAATGAAAAAACACATTCTTTTAATTCTATCTATCTTAGGTGTTTTTATTTTTACAGGTTGTTCTCAAAAAATTTCTATTTCAAGTTATGCACCTGCTAAAATTGATAGAGCTTCTCAAACAAAAAATATTCATGTTGAAAGATTTTTAAATGATAACATAGGTATAACTAATAAATTAGAAACTTCTCTTTCTCAAAAAATAGTTTATGGAAAACCTTATTTTACTGTTTTAAGTAGATCACAATTAAATAATATTTTAGAAGAACAAAAGCTTCAACAGAGTGGATTAGTATCTTCAAAAAATGTACAACCAGGAAAATTAATTGGTTCACAAGCTATTATTTCTGGTGAAGTTGTTAACTCTTCTGTTGAAACTTCAAGATTTTATCAAACTAGAACTAGATGTGTTGATAAAAAGTGTAAAGAAACATATAAATATAGAATAAGTTGTACTAATTATAGTTATCTTGTTTCAGTTAATATAAAAATGACTGATGTTTCTAAAGGTGACATTATTTATTCTGAAACTCTTGAAGAAACTGACAGTTATGGTGTATGTAGAGATTCTTCTTATTCTGTTCCAAATAGAGATAAAGTGTTTTCTACATTAACAAATTATATTGTAAATGATTTTGTTAATAAAATTTCTCCAAATAAAATTACTAGAAAAATTGAATTATTAGAAGATCCTGAAATTGATTATTCTGATAAACAAGAAACTCTTTTAGAAAATAGTTTAATTTTATTAAAACAAGGTAGGTTATTAAAAGCAGAAGAAAAACTATCAGAACTATTAACATCTACAAATGAGAAATGTTATGTGGTAGCATACAATTTAGGTGTTGTTAAAGAAAGTCTTGGAAAATATAGAATGGCACAACAATTATATATTTTAGCAGATAATTTAGTACCAAAACCTGAAAAATTAATTTCTGAATCTCTTTATAGAATTAACACTTCTATGAGAAATAAAAAATTAGTTAAAACTCAAGTGGAAAAATAATCATGAAAAAAACTCTTTTAATTTTATTACTTTCTTTCTTTATTATTGGTTGTTCTAATAATAAAGTTATTGAAACACCTAACAAAACTTATCCTTCTTGGTTTTTACATACACAAAATATTGAAGGTGATAGATTAAATGGTTTTGGTGAAGGTGAAACAAAAGATGAAGCAATTAAAAAAGCTCTTTCAAACCTTTTAGAAAGTATCCAATCAAATGTTCAATCTAGTATTTCTATTTCACAAGAAAGTCACAAAGATTATATTGAGTTTATTGAAAAAAATGTTAAAAAAGACATTAATGTTTCAACTAATGTTGTTCAAATCAATAATTATTCTATCTCACAAATAGAACAATTGGCATTTGATAGAATTATTGTTAAAATTAGTGTAGATAAAAATATTTTTTTAAATACTTTTTATGAAGAATATCTTTCTTTAAAAAAGAGAGTTAAAAATAGTTCTACTAACACTTTAAATGATTTTATGGAATACAAAGAGTTATTAAAAGAAGTTGAAGACTTTAAAAATAAATCTATTCTTTTACATACTTTTAAAAGAGTTTCTTTAAATGATTATTTCCTTCTTTTAAATCATTTAAAAAATAATTTCCATAAACTTCAAAAAAATGTTCAATTAAGATTAAAAACTAGTGATAATTTAAATAGTTTTAAAACTATTGTTTTATCTAAAATTAAAGATTTAGATTTAAATATTGTTGATACTAATAGCAAATATACTATTGATATTTCTAGTGAAGTAAATGACTTACACTTTAATGGTTTCTTTATTTCAAATAATATTTTGACTTTTTCTATTTTAGAAGATAACAAACTAATTAAAACTACACAATTTGAATATAAAGGTTTTAGTTCTTCTAATTTTAAAGATGCTTTTGTGAAAAGTTTACAAGAAATTGATATTAGTTTTAAAGAGTTGATTTAATAACTCTTTTTTAATACACCAAATTTAATTATCCTAGTTTTTTATAAAGTTCTTTTTATCTACTTTTAAGTATATTTTTTATATAATATTATTATAAAAAAAGTAGGAATTATCAATGAAAATCAATGATTTTGTAAAATTAGAATATCTTTTAAAAAAAAATGGAATTGTTAAAAAAAGTGAATGGAGAAGAGGTACTAATAATTGGAAAATATTAGATAATACTATTCTTTTATCAAAAACTTCTATTGAAAATATTATTAAGAATAATAAACAATCTTTTTTTAAAGAAAATAGTTTTGTAACTTTTGATTATTTAAAAGAATGGTTTCAAACTTCTGGTAGTAGAATTAGAGAATGTGTAATATATGAAGGTACATTAGAAGATATATTTTTAATGAGAAACTCTAAAAAAGTTAAGTTTACAAAAGCAGCTCTTTATATGTATGTTGATGAAATGTTTTGGATTGGTGAATATACAAAAGTTATTAGACAACTTATTTTCCATGGTTTTGAAAATATTCTTTTTAAGGATTTTGACAAATTTTATAATGGTAAAATGAAAGCTCTTTTTTCTCCTATGGAAAATAAGGTTATTTTAAAAGAATATATAGAACTTCTTAGACCTACTATTTCTGAAAAAGATAAAATGTTATTTTGGAATTTTATCAAACCTAATTTAATTGACACTACTTATATTGTTGAAGAAGAAAAAATTATAAATAACTCAGAAAGATTTTTAAGTTTAATTGATTTTTCTTTTAAACAATTTGAAAAATGGATTGAAGATACAAAAGAAAATAATAGTGGAATTGGGTTTTCTCGAATTGGTAATAAATATTTATTATATTTAGAGAAAAATGATTTTTATTTAAATAATAATATTTTCATTGGAGATACAAAAGAAGATTGTATTAAAAAACTAGCAAATAGTAAAAAAAATATATATTTTAAAAAGGACTTTAATCATATTAAAATTGAATTAGAGGATGATTTTAAATCTCTTTTAATAGAGAATTTTTTATTAGAAAATATTGAAAAAATAAAAGAGATAGAATTAGTTTAATTATCTCTTCTTTTTTTTTAAATGGAATTGCAGTATCTAATACTTCTCCTACTCCACTTACAGAATCACCAACTATATCTGGTGTAACTACATTTAGTACTGTTCCTGTTGTTCTAAATGGTAATGCAACTGTATCTCCACTATATAAACATTAAATGTTAAACTAACTAATAGTATTAAGATTATTTTGTAGATAGATTAAATAGAGGATTTGGGAATAGATTATAAAAAAGAGTGCCCATCTGCGGCTCAGGGCTGCCATGACTGTAGATTTATCTACAAAGTAATTATAATAGTATTAAGATTATTGTTTTCCTTATTTTCATTTTTTATCAAAATTTAATACAAAACCTTTTGTTGTTTTTAAATATCCTTCAATTATAATCTCACCTTCATGTACTTTTTTATGACAAGGTTTACATAAAGATACTAAGTTGAATTTATGATTTTTCTTTACATCTTCAACATAGTTTTCACCTTCATTATACATATGTTGTTCTATTATATGGTGAGTGTCTTGTGCTTCACAACCACAAACTTCACATTCTATTCTTGTTTTAGAACTATTATATTTTGTTTGAGGTGTTGTTCCTAGTTTTTCTACATTAGAATAATCATTTGTTAAATCTTTTCTGATTCTATTTGCATTTAATAAAAAATCTTGATCTAACTCTAATGAAGCAGCAAACTCTAATCCATACATAGCAGAACCCCTTCCTTTTTTTAGCTTTCTATCAAAAGAAATAGTATTTATTATTTCATCATAATCTGTTGATAGATGAAACTCTTTTACTTTGTCTAAGTTTTTAATATCTTCTAAATCAATTAATTGATGTAAATGTGTTGCTAAAATAAATAAACAACCCATATCATTAAACTTCATTAAAGAAGAAGCAACTATACTTAAACCTGAAATTGTTTCAGTACTATGACTTAATTCATCACCTAAAATTAAAGATTTCTTTGTCCCTCTATTAAATATGTTTTTTAGTTCTAACATTTCAATAGCAAAACTTGATAAACCTTTGTAAATATTATCACTTCCTTGTATTCTTGAGAACAATGAATCAAATAAAGTAAAATGAAACTCACTTGCTGCTACAAAGAAACCTGATTGTGCAAGAATAACATTTACACCTAATGATTTTAATAATGTTGATTTACCAGAAGAATTAATACCATACAATAACATCCCATTAATATCATTATCTTCATTCATTAAAGTCTTTGTCTCTCTATTATATTTTTCACTTTCACCTAATAAAATATCATTTGATACAAACAAACCATTGTCTTCATTACTTTCAACAATAATATGTCTTGTATTTTTAGATTCCACATATGGATTTTCATTAAAATCTAAAATATTTGGTCTTTTTAAATTATATTTTTTACTTGTAATTGCATTTGATAGTGATACATCTAAATCACCAACTAAATATATTGTATCCTCTATATCTTCTCTATATAATTTGATTATTTCATCAATACATTTTAAAAACACTTCTTCATTTAATCTACTAATATTTAATTCATTTTTTAAATAATTATTTGATAGACTTGTTATTTCACCACCTTGAAATTTAACATTTGAGGACTGTACTTTTATATCTAAATCTTTTTTTAAATTAAAAATATTATTTTTTCCTTTTATTTCAAAGTCTAAATTATTTTTTATTAATTTATATTTTGATTTTGTTAATGAAACATAAAAACCTGTAAGTGCAGTTTTTTCTACTTTACAATATTCTCCTTCTATTTCAAATCTTTTATCTATTTCTTTACCTATATTTACAATATCTTGATAGATAATTTTATTTTCATTTATTAATTTATCTATACTTCCTGATACTCCATATTTAACAAAATCTTGTACATTATCAATAGAAGAAAAAATACTTGTTTTTTCTAAATCCAAATGACTTTCAATATATTCTAACATTGAGTTTAGTTTTTCTAATTTTAAATTAGAAGTAGGTAATTTTTTTTCTTTTGTTAGTTCATATAATTCAGAAATTGATTTCATTGAATTGTAAAAATAATTAATTTCATAAGGATGTAACCTACCTAATTCCATTCTTCTTAATAATCTTTCAATATCATATACATTATTTAAATAATTCACTAATTCACTTGTTAGAGGTTCTATTTTTTCTGTTAAATCATATCTTCTTTCTAATTCTTTTTTTAATTTTATAGGATTATACAATCTATCTTTTAACAATCTTCTTCCTATTGAAGTTTTTGTATTATTTATTATTTGAAATACAGAAGTCTCAGAAGGATTTTCTTTAATATTTAATTGTTCCAATGCATTATTTCCTAAATATAGGTTTTTTTCATCTTCTCTTAATGTTGGTAGTTTTAAACTTTCTAACAATCTATAATCATGTTCTGCAACAAAATTAATTAAAACAGTCATAGCTTCACTTGCTAATGGTTTTAATTCTAAATCTAAATATTCAATGGGGGATAAATAACTTTCTATTTTAAATGTTTCTTTTATTATTTCATTTTGTATACTATTTTTTATTCTTATATTTTTTTCATGAATTACTTTATTTTGAATACCTAAATATTTAATTACTTCATTTATATTGATTTTACCTTTATTGAAAGTAAATACAATTTCCTTTGTATCATAAATAGATAATAAATTTTTTAATGTATCTAATGCTAATTTTTTATCACTAATTAAACCATTTTTTTCTTCTACTAAAATTTTACCTGTTGAAATATCCATACAAGAGAACCCTAATTCAAAAATACCATTATATTGTTCTAATACTACAGAAGATAAATAAGAATTATCTGAATTTTGTAAATAATCAAAATTTGTACCAGGGGATATTATATCTGAAACATATCTTGAAAACTTATTCCCTTCTTCTCTTTTTTGTTCAATTAACACTAATGTATATTTATTTTCTTGAATTAGTCTATTTAAAAATTTATCCAAGGATACAGTAGGAATTCCTGCCATATATGGATTTTTTCTATTTATTTCTTTTAAGGATTTATTTTTTCTTGTTAATTGGATATTTAGTACATCACTTAATTCTTTTGCTTTCCCTAGAACTTCTTCATCATTATTTACTTCATATACTTCAAAAAAACTACCTAATTCCATAATTAAAATAGTATTATTTCCATATATTTTTTCATATTTTTGTTGTAATTTAAAATAATTTTCCAATAATAATTGTTTATCATTATTTAATATGATATTTGCTTCTTCTCTTGTCATTTTTTACCCTAATATATGTTTGTTTTACTATTTTTAGTCTAACAAAAATATACTTAAAAGTACTTTAAAAATAAAATAGTTTTTAGTTCTTTTTAAGATTTTTTATATATAATCTAATAAAAAAGGTTATTTATATGTTGAAATTAGTTGATAAATTTTTATATCACATTATTGATTTTTTTCCAAGAGAAAATATTTTTTTAGTTTGGTTATTGTTATTTAATATTGTATATTCTATGAAGGTACTTTATATATTATCAAATGGTCAAGATTTAGGCTTTGGTTTGGAAGATTTATTGATTGTCTCTTTCTTTTTAATTTCTTATTTAAGAACACGTTATGTATTAAAAAAAATTGAAAAACCTGAAAATGAAAAAGATTAATTTAAGTAATTAAATTAATTATATATTTAACTAATCTATTAAAAATAAAATCTACAAAAGAAATAATAAAATCCTTTCCACCTTTTAGATTTAATATAGGCTCCTGATATAAAGACTTCATTAAACTTTTAAAGTTTTTTCCTTCTGAAAGATTTAAATATAGATTTTGTATAGGTATATAAAAACCTCTTCTCACAATTAATATTATTGGACCTAAAATACCAAAACTTATAAATAATACTATATCATGAACTGAATGTAGTAATCCATTTAATATTATTTCTTTCAAACCTCTTTTTTCCTTTAGTTCTATTTCTAAATCTTTTTTAAATAAAATAAAAAATGGTAAATATGATATTGCAAACATTAATAATATTAAAATTATTGAATTTTCTAATTCAAATATTTTATTTGTTGTTGAAATAATTTCATTCCCATATTTTAAAGCAAAAATAATTACAGCACTTTCTATTATCCCATTACCAACATGTGTTAATAGTAGATTTCTTGTTTCTTTTGATAAAGTAAATCCTTTGTCTCTCATAGACCATAATAAAAACAAACCTATTAAAGGTGTTATCAAATACCATAATATACTACTATTACTAGATTGAGATAGAAATATCCCAAATACAAATAGTGCTGTTATAGGACCTGTAAAATTTTCATATAATGTTAGTGTTGTGTTTTTTTGGAAATCAGTATCTTTAAATTCTGCTTTTATTTTTTGTTGCATATATGTTGGAAATGTTCTTGTTAATGCTATTAATATAGTACATAGTATTAAATATAAGTTTCCTGTATTTATATCATATATAAACATTAAAGGTGATACTAACAATATAAAAAAGAATGCTAAAAACCATTTTTGACTTCTTGTTGAATAGTTTGATGTTTTTTTTCTATATTTTTCTTTTATATGTGTTTCATCTATTTTTTGTTTTACTGATAATGTAGTAATAATTAAACTTATTATTAAAATTGTTAATATTTCCAAATACATTTATTTATTATAATTTATAATAAATAAATTATATTTTTCTTTTATATGTGTTTTAAGATTAGTTATTAAATATACCATTGAAAATTTAATAAATGAATAAATACTCCATGGTTAATACAAAGAATAACAAGGTGGAAAAAAAGTTAATAAAGAACAATCTTATTCTTAATAAAATTATTCTCAATATTATATAAATGAGGTTTGGATTGTTATAAAAGAAGAATTAAGTAATTATTTGGGATAAACAAATAATAATCAATTAAGTTGATATTTTAAGTTTCTTTTTTAATTAGTTTTGTTATAATAAAATAAACAAATAAAGGATTTAATGCATGAATAAAAAAATTGAACATGAAATAGATATATTGTATTCTACTCATTATTTTGAAAGAGATTTATTTGTCTTAAATATTGATGGTAAAACCACTATGGTTTATAGAAGTTCTGGTTTAAATGGTGGAAGAAAAGGTAGAATTTTACCTTTTATGTATTTAAACACTCATACTTCTTTTTCTTCTCCTTCTATGGGGTATATATTTAAAGAATTTTTATTTGATAAAAAATATCAATCTCATAAAAAACAACCTAATAGATTTCCTGGTTTAGAAAAACTTTTAGTTGAGATTGAAGAAAAAATCTCTTTTGAGCAACCTATTATTGAAGATATAGAACCCACTAATAAAAATATTGAAAAAATTGCTATTAATGTTAATTCAGATTTAAAAAAAATATTAGAAAATAAAACTTTTTTTGATTTTAAAAATGATAATAAATATGTTTAAAAAGTAAATGTAAATAATTTTTACAATCAAATTTCACATTTACTTTTTATTTTTATGATTTTAACCATTTATCTGCAACCACACTTGCTGCAAAAGAATTCTCAGAAGGTTTTGTTTTTGGAAAAATAGAACATACACCTTTAATATAACCTATTGCACTTGATACTGCAACAGAAGAACCATGTTGTTCTTCTGGATTAATATCCAAATGTAATTCATTATATCTTTTACCTATTGAAGATGCCAATTGTAAATATGTTTCTGCACTTTTCATTGTTTCATTCATCATTCTATTAAAAGGTCTATTTGGTTTGTAATCTATATCTTTTTCATATGAAGTACTACCAAATATTTTACAACCTTTATTATTTTCATGTACAACTACAACAGTTGCATATCTTACTTTTTTATGTTTTAATTTTGTACTATCTGTTCCTATATAAATTTTTGTATTTATTGAGGATTTTTCTATATAGTTTTTAATTATTTTCATTTCCATTTCATTAAACATTTTATCTCCTATGTAAACTTCATTTTTTCTTTTACTATTTTACTTGTTAGAACCATATCTAATAATTCACCATATTGATTTTTCAATTCTTTCATAATATTTCCTATATTAGGTTTTTCTAATGTAGAAATAATATCTTCCACTGCTACTTCTGTTTCCCTTTGTTTCATTTGTTTTGGTAGAAAACTATCATAAATTGATATTTCTTTTAAAAACAAATCTATTTTTTCTGTATCAGCAGTAATTTTTAAGTTTTCATTTACATTTTTCTTAAATTTTCTTATCACTTCCTTTGCCTCTTCATTTGTTGTTTCTCTATTACCATTATTTTTACCTATGGTAATTATTTCGCTTAATAAAGCAGTTAAAATATTTGTTTTAAACTTATTTTTTTCTTTTCTTGCTTTCAATTGTTCTGTTTTTATCATACTTATCATAATTTTCCTTTTTTGATTTTTTGTTTTTTTGTTTTGGAGTTTGGGATGAGATTTGAACTCACAATCTGATGATTTGCAATCATCTGCCTTACCATTTGGCCACCCAAACAATTTTTGGCAAGGGCAAAGGGACTTGAACCCCTAACCTTCGGATTTGGAATCCGCTGTTCTACCAATTGGAACTATACCCCTATCTATTTGGTGTCCCTATCCAGACTTGAACTGGAACGCCATACGGCACAAGATTTTAAATCTTGAGTGTCTACCTATTCCACCATAAGGACATTTGGTACGCCTAAGAGGACTCCAACCTCTAACCTATCGCTTAGAAGGCGATTGCTCTATGCTGTTGAGCTATAAGCGTATTTAAAAATTATTTATTGGTACCCCAAGAGAGACTTGAACTCTCAAACCATAAGGTGCTGGTTTCTAAGACCAGTGTGTCTACCCATTCCACCATTGAGGTATTTGGTGGGTAGGACAGGACTTGAACCTGCATTGTCTAAAAGACCTCGGTTATGAGCCGAGCACATAAACCATTTCTGTCACCTACCCATTTAAAAGTTGAGATTACACTTTTTATTGAAGAACTTTCATAATATTATCCCTTTGTATCCCTACTAGGGTTCTTTACTTATCCACTAAAACAACCACAAGGTTCTTTTTAGTATTCTTCATGACTGCTATTTATTTTACAGGTTTAGCTTTTAACCTCTACTATAAAACTACTCAATATTCTTCGACTTCTCTACCTTGCGAGCAGTTAATAAGTGCTACCTTAAAGATGTGAATCCTATTAAATCTTTTCCACCTTGGGAGTTTCAAAGACTCTAACTTCAACAAAAAGTTGGTTAGAATTAAGCCACTTTCATTTTATAGGGAGTAGAACTTTCCATTTAATACAAATGTAGGGATTGAACCTACAACCGTTTCTACAAAAAAGAAATACTCTACCATTGAGCTAATTTGTGTTGATAAAGATGTGTCTACTCAAGAGCTTCATTTCCTTTTAAGAAACAAAATACTCCACACCTTTTGTGTCCAGTTTTCACTTTTCACCTTGTTTCAAGATAATGGTCTTATGAACCATTTTCTCTAACAATGCATATAAGCCTTTAATTTTACTTTCAAACCTATACACTACTGTTCTAAATTCTCAATTCATTATTTTGGTTAAGAGGAATATGTCCAGTCACCACAACCTTTAACACTTCTCCACAGATTTGCCTTGAAGTGTTGGAATGATTAATTCCACCTCTTAATAATTTCATTGATAAGACACATTTCAGTATCTATAATGCAATCAACATTATTTTTAGTCAGCTTGTTTTAATTGACCAAAAACAAGTGTTTTTGGCGATAACTCATCACTTTTATCTTTATACCACTCACATGATACTATCTGGGTAAAACCCCAACTATAACCTTTATTGTTATAGATTTTTGAAATACAAGTAAACTATGTTTACTTAATAAAACCTTTTATTAAAAAAAAATTTTATTAAATAAATTATTAGCCTTGCTCTATATTCTCTTCAAGGAGTAGTTTATAAATTATACTCGATCAACTATCTCTAAGTATCTACTAACTTATTGTTCTAATAATTTTTTTTGTCTTTGGTTCCCGCTTTATTGTTATAAAGAGTTTGTTTCTTTAATACTCACAGTAGGCGCTGATTACCTTATCTTATCTGAACCACTTATTTTTATTAAAATAAGAAAATATTTAGAATGATCATAAGACAAATCACTCTTTTATATCTTCTATGGCGGATGTAGAGAGACTTGAACTCTCAATGGTTTTACCCACACCTGTTTTCAAGACAGGAGCCTTACCAATTAGACTATACATCCATTTTATTTATACTCTTTTAATATTACCTATAAATATTATTAAACCTATAAATGTAACATATCCTAACACACCTAATAGTATTACATTATTTTCCATTTCTTTCCTTTTCATTTTTTTTGGCGGAATAGATGGGATTTGAACCCATAAGTGTTTTACCACCGACTGATTAGCAATCAACTCCAATACCATTATGGGACTATTCCATTTGGTCGTCCTTGGTGGATTTGAACCACCGACCTTTCCCTTATCAGGGGAATGCTCTAACCAACTGAGCTAAAGAACGTTTTGGGGAGACATAAGGGGATTGAACCCTTGACATTCAGAACCACAACCTGACGCTCTACCAACTGAGCTAATGCCTCCATCTATTTTTTATTTTTTTAACTTCATTGTTAATTAAATGGTATCAAGAAAGAGGTTTGAACTCTTCTGTCCTGCCTTATGAGAGCTGGATGTCTCCACTGACCCTTGATACTTGTGGTATGCCCTAAAGGATTCTAACCTTTATCTTTGGGGTCGAAACCCAACGTTCTATACTGTTGAACTAAGGACACTTTTTTCTTCTTTTATTGCTTCAAGTTGTTTTCTGATATATCTCATAAATAAAGTTGCTTTATCTTCTTTCAAAAATGATGCTTCACCACAATCTTCAATTGGAACTGGAAATTTAAAACCACATTCAGTTTTATACCAAAGTTCACCTTGTTTGTAATACTCAAAATATACTTTTTTATCTTTTACCATTT
>Ga0209955_1000110_pt1 | contig 33588 bp, 31 predicted proteins | sample SalPonA_A_H2O_MG_FD_185716 | JGI IMG/M metagenome (GOLD analysis project Ga0209955, IMG submission 185716) | Water microbial communities from South San Francisco under conditions of wetland restoration - Salt Pond MetaG R2A_A_H2O_MG (SPAdes)... | ecosystem: Environmental > Aquatic > Non-marine... | reverse complement strand
CAAGGATCGCTTATCTTCAGTAGTAAGGTCTTCTAATTCTATACCATAACCGCCGTACTCTAAAAAGCGTACTAATAAACTGTCCTCAGGGAGACGGCTTATCATGGCATATGAAGATGTGCTGTCAGTAAGGTCAACCCTGTGTTGATCCACATACTCAAAAGCAAAAGCATCCATTGTTCCAAAGGAGAATGTCCAGAAGTATGAGGTAGAATCATTATCCAAAACACGATCAGGCTCAATTCCTCCTCCTGAGGCGAGTACTCTACCCGAATCGCTCAAAAAGACACCTTCATTCGCTATTTCACCTTCTTTGTAAGGCTTTTGAATACTTCGTCCACTAGGTGTAAAATAGTAGGCCACCGTTAAACGAACCTTAGAACCATCACCAAGGAGTTTATCCTCTTGGACCAACCCCTTTCCAAAAGATCTCTTTCCGTACACTACTGCGCGGTCGTGATCTTGAAGAGCCCCAGTAAAAACTTCCGAAGCACTTGCTGAATTCTCATTGATTAAAATATGCACCGGCAAGTCTTCATAATCTTCACCCGAGCGTGCCACAGAAGTATGCTCCTCGCCATTGCGATAACGCGTGGTAACAATGTTCTGTCCCTCCACAAGGAACTCTTCTGCCATTGCTACCGCCTCGTGCAAATATCCACCGGGATTGTCTCTGAGATCAATAATGACGGCACGCATGCCTTGATGGTCCAATTTCTCTAACTCTGCAACAAACTCATCGTGCGTAGTCTCCGCAAATCTTTCAATACGAAGATATCCAAGACCATTTTTGACTGGTTTGGCGTAAACGCTTTCGATAGGAATCGTATTTCGTTGCACCGAAGCATCTAGAATGAGATCACCACGCTTTATTTTAAAGTCAACGTAAGATCCTACAGGACCTTTGATGAGCGAGGTGACTGTAGAGTTGTTCAAAGAAGCGCCCACAATAGTATCGCCGTCTATAGCAAACACGCGGTCCCCGGAGAGAATACCGTAATCCTTGGCAGGACTGTTGTCCATGACATGGACGAAAACCAAAGTATCTCGCTTTATGGCGAACTCGACCCCAATACCCGTGAATCCCCCATTCATGCGCTCTGACATTGCTGCGCCATCATCCGCAGTAATATAGGTACTGTGCGGATCCAATTCACTCAGAATCATCTCCATCGCCTGCTCAGAAAGTGCATCTACATCGAGGGAATCGACATATTCCGTCTCCAAATAACGAAAGAAACGGCTCAGTTTATTATCTACAGATGAATCACCGGATGGAGCTACACTAAATTTTCCACCGATCCAGATACCGATCAGTAAAAACGTTGCAATCCAAAGAACTACATTTTCTCTCTTCAATCTAAACTCATTTGAAGGACTTCCACTCCGGCCTTAATTAGAAAATCTAAACCACTACGGTCCTTATATTCATTCATGTAAATCACCTTTTTTATTCCTACCTGGTGAATGAGCTTACTGCATTCCTTACATGGGCTTAAGGTGATATACAACGTAGCACCCTTGGCACTAGCAGGACTACTAGCAACTTTTGTTATTGCGTTCGCCTCTGCATGTAACACGTACCATTTGGTATAGTTCTGCTCATCTTCACAAGGGTTTTCGAAACCCGTGGGCGTACCGTTGAAGCCGTCAGAAATTATCATGCGATCCTTTACGATTAAGGCTCCCACTTTTTTACGTTCACAATGACTCAATTGAGCCCATTCCTTAGCCATTCTCAGATAGGCGGTATCATAGCGTTGCTGCTTGTCCGATGAATTTTGTTTGTTCATAATGTGAAAGTAGTATAAATGCATCAAAGTACTCCCTCTGAGTCTACCTTGAGAATTTCTTGTTAGGTCGGCGCCCGATATCCGGAAACAAAAAAGCCTCACTGTAATCAGCGAGGCTTTTAGTACCTGGGGCGGGAATCGAACCCGCACTCCCGAAGGAACTGGATTTTGAATCCAGCGCGTCTACCAATTCCGCCACCCAGGCTTCCGTGGAATTGGACGGCAAAAATACGTGGGTTTTCCATTTCTCCTAACATTTCTGCAAAGAATTTTAAACGCTTTACATTTTCGTCGGTGATTTATGTTCTTTTACTTACATTTGCACCCCTCTTCGGAGGTGCGTAAACCGCATTAATAACACTGATATACAGTACAGATGCTACCTGAAGCAAAGATATTCGCCGGACGTCACACCATGGAACTCGCTAAAAATATTGCGAAGAGCTATGGTATCCCTATGGGAAATGTGATTATCACAGAGTTTAGCGACGGTGAATTTTGTCCTTCTTTCGAAGAAACAGTTAGAGGGCACCGTGTATTCATCATCCAAAGCACAAATCCTCCTGCGGACAACCTCATGGAGTTGTTAATGCTATGTGATGCTGCAAAAAGAGCTTCAGCAAAGCATATTACCGCTGTAATCCCTTATTTCGGGCTAGCTCGCCAGGATCGCAAAGACAAACCACGTGTTCCAATAGGTGCTAAGTTAGCCGCGAAAATGCTTATGGCTGCCGGTGCAACTCGTGTAATGACCATGGACCTTCACGCAGATCAGATCCAAGGGTTCTTTGAAGTTCCTGTAGATCATTTGTTTAGTTCAAACTTGTTCATCAGTGACATCGAAGCACTTGGCTTAACCGACCTATGTATTGCCTCTCCGGACATGGGAGGAGCGAAACGTGCACACGCGTACGGAAGTAAGTTAGAAGCTGAGGTTGTTATCTGCTACAAACAGCGCAAGAAAGCAAATGTCATCGATAAGATGACTGTTATCGGCGATGTAGAAGGAAAGAATGTCATCCTAGTCGATGATATGGTGGACACAGGTGGAACGCTAGTGAAAGCCGCTGAAATGCTTAAAGAGAAAGGCGCTAAAACTGTTCGTGCATACTGTACGCATGGTGTATTAAGCGGCCCTGCTCACGAGCGTATTGCCAATAGCGCGTTGGAGGAGTTGGTTATCGCTGATACCATTCCACAGAAAAATGAGAACCCGAAGATCCGCGTGATCTCTGTCGCTGAAATGTTTGCACAAGTGATGAAAAACGTTCATCACCACGAAAGCATCTCAGGACACTTTATAATGTAATACCTGAATAAACTAGATCAGATGAAGTCTGTTGAAATCCAAGGAAATCTAAGAACCGATTTAGGTTCTAAGTACGCTCAAGCAGAGCGCAAAGCCGGTAACGTACCATGTGTGATTTACGGTGGTGAAGCACCTATCCACTTCTCTGCTCCTACCCTAGCATTTAAAGGCTTGGTATACACTGCTGAGGCTAAAATCGCTAAAGTAACTGTAGGTGATACTACTGTGGAAGCTGTAATTCAAGACATGCAGTTCCACCCGGTAACTGACCAGCTAATGCACATTGACTTCATCCAATTGGTTGAAGGAAAGCCGGTAACTGTTGAAATACCTGTTGTATTGGAAGGACAATCACGTGGTGTATTGAACGGTGGTAAATTGAAGATGGTTCTTCGTAAACTATCTGTACGCTCATTACCAGGTAAGTTCCCTGAGAACATTACTTTGGACATCTCACCACTACGTATCGGTCAATCTATTCGCGTAAGTGATGTACAACCAGAAGGATACGAAATCCTAAACGCTGGAACAGCGGTAATCGTAACTGTGAAAAATGCTCGTGGTGCGGTTAAGGATGGTGACGATGAAGAAGACGAAGCTGCAGAATAATAGCACTCGTTAGGGTATGAAGAAGTTCCTTATTGTCGGTTTAGGCAATCCCGGAGCCGAGTATGCAAATACCCGTCACAACATAGGTTTTTTGACATTGGACGCCTTCGCGAAGGCGTCCAATGTCGTTTTTGAACCTGGGCGATACGCTATGACAGCTGAAGCTAAAATCAAAGGCAGAACGTTCCGGCTTATCAAGCCAACCACCTACATGAATCTCAGCGGTAATGCCGTGAGATATTGGATGCAGGAGGAAAACATTCCTATAGAAAATATTCTTGTTGTTGTCGACGATCTTGCTATTCCTTTCGGCTCTATTCGTCTGAAGAGCAAAGGGTCTGATGCCGGACACAACGGACTGAAAGACATCCAAGCCAAATTGGGTCGTACTGATTATCCCCGATTGAAATTTGGGATTGGAAACGACTTTCCAAAAGGCCGTCAAGTTGATTACGTTTTAGGAGAATGGTCCAATGATGAGGCTCTAGATTTACCGGCGCTAATAGAACATAGCGTTAAGGCATGTGAGAGCTTTGGTTTAGCTGGACTCTCAATCACAATGAATCAATTCAATAAAAAATGACCAAGGCTGATCGTATTTTAGACTTCTATGCGAATCTAGAATTCGACCATTCACTTTTGAACAATGACCTTCGAGTACTCAACCCTTTTGAAGGAGCTAGCGCCGAGCAGGAGCAAGCCTTAAGTGGTTTTTACCACAAATTCTACAGCGATAACGAGCCACGCAACCTCATTTTAGGAATTAATCCAGGTCGATTAGGTGCCGGAGCCACTGGCATTCCATTTACAGATACCAAGCGATTGATTAGGTGCGGAATTCCCTTTGATTCCTTTACTACGCACGAACCGAGCTCTGTGTTCGTCTACGAAGCCGTTGATGCATTTGGTGGGCCTGAAAGCTTTTATAATTCCTTTTTTATAGGATCCGTATGTCCACTTGGGTTCACAGTGACTAAAAACAATAAGGAAGTCAATTTCAACTATTACGACCGCACGAGTTTTGCCAATGCATTAGCGCCGTATTTACTCGAGCAGATTCAAAAGCAAATTGAATTGGCCGGAAAAAATGAACGCATCATCGTCTTCGGCACCGGGAAGAATCTAAAATTCCTACAGAAACTCAACAAAGAATACAACTTCACTCCTGAGCTCTTGCCGCTGGAGCATCCACGATACGTGATGCAATACAAGTACAAGCAACGCGAAGAGTACATCGCGAAGTATTTGGAAGCGTTTACGCGCTAAATCAGAAAGAATAGCGAAGGTTGATGGCGGCAATCTCGGGATTAAAACTACTTCCCTGAACGCCATAATACGTCCAACCATTTATCTGGGTACCAATACCCCAATGATCCCCGAAATTTCTACCGAAACTCAGGCCCACAAAAGGATCAAATGTATACGCATTAAAGTACTCCATAGGGCGACTCGCTACAATGGCGAATTTAACATCGAAATACCAATTTCGATCGATGAGGTTAGAGGTATATATGAACCCCAAAGACTGCTCGCGCTCCCCAATTCCGTTTCAAACCAATTCTTCCAATACACCCCAATGTGATTGGTTTTGACAAACTCATAATTAACCGTTCCACTATAGTTTAAAGTATGCCCCCAGGGCAAAACTGCAGCGTCTAGAGAAAGCCTATCGATGGAGTTACTCTGTGCTTGCGCACCTAAGTACATTGAGCAGAAGAGGAGTATAGTTAGAATCTTTTTCATGGTCCTACGGTCTCCCTTAAAGGTATAAAAAAAGCCACCCCGTCGTAGGGTGGCTTTCTAGCTCTAGCTATTCGCCGAGAATTACATCATTCCCATGCCGCCGCCCATGCCACCTGCCGGCATTGCTGGCTCATCTTTCGGAATCTCAGTAATCGTTGCCTCAGTGGTCAACAACAGACCCGCAACAGAAGCTGCGTTTTCCAAAGCGACACGCGTCACCTTCGTTGGATCGATGACTCCTGCTTCATACATGTTTTGGTACTCGTCAGTTTTCGCATTGAAACCAAAGTCGTCCTTGCCTTCTTTAACTTTTGCTACCACTACAGAGCCTTCAAGACCTGCATTGTGTACAATCTGACGCAATGGCTCTTCGATAGCCTTAGAGATGATTTGGATACCTGTGGTTTCATCGTCGTTATCACCTTTCATATCCTCAAGGACGCTGCTCACGCGTACGAGCGCTACACCTCCTCCAGGCACGAAACCTTCTTCTACTGCCGCTTTAGTTGCAGCAAGAGCATCGTCTACACGATCTTTTTTCTCTTTCATCTCTACTTCAGATGCTGCACCAACGTAAAGTACCGCTACACCACCAGCTAACTTGGCCAAGCGCTCTTGTAGTTTCTCACGGTCGTAATCTGATGTAGTATTCTCAATCTGAGCTTTGATCTGATTCACACGAGCTGCGATTGCTTCACCTGCACCTGCGCCGTTTACAATAGTCGTATTGTCTTTATCGATAGACACTTTTTCTGCGGTACCCAACATATCCAAGGTCGCTCCTTCTAGTGTCATACCTCGCTCCTCTGAGATGACTTGACCACCGGTTAGAATGGCAATATCTTCAAGCATTGCTTTACGACGGTCTCCAAAACCTGGTGCCTTAACTGCAGCGATTTTGAGTGAGCCACGAATACGGTTTACCACTAAGGTAGCCAATGCTTCGCCATCCACGTCTTCAGCAATAATCAACAATGGACGACCACTTTGAGCTGCTGGCTCAAGAATTGGCAACAACTCCTTCATTGAACTTACCTTCTTGTCGTAAATCAAGATGTATGGGTTCTCTAGATCCGCAATCATCTTCTCCGTATTAGTAGTGAAGTACGGACTCAAATAACCGCGATCGAACTGCATACCTTCCACTACATCAACGTACGTCTCTGTACCTTTGGCTTCTTCAACGGTAATTACACCTTCATTTTTCACTTTAGCCATAGCCTCAGCGATTAGCTTACCGATGGTGCCATCATTGTTTGCAGAAATAGACGCTACCTGTTCGATCTTACTATTATCATCACCAACCTCTTGGCTTAGCGTTTTCAATTCAGCCACAAGCGCAGAAACCGCCTTTTCAATACCGCGTTTCAAATCCATTGGATTCGCACCCGCCGCGACATTTTTCAAGCCGTGATTGTAGATTGCTTGTGCCAAAACAGTAGCCGTAGTTGTTCCGTCCCCTGCGATATCCGCAGTCTTAGAAGCCACTTCTTTTACCATCTGCGCTCCAAGGTTTTCGATCTTGTCCTCAAGCTCTATTTCTTTCGCTACAGAAACACCATCCTTAGTCACGTGTGGTGCTCCGAATGATTTTTCAATGATTACATTACGTCCTTTCGGTCCTAATGTTACTTTAACTGCGTTTGCCAATGCATCAACACCTGCTTTCAGGCTGTTTCTTGCATCTACATCAAATGAAATTTCTTTTGCCATGTTGTATTTCTGTTTGAATCAATAGGAATTAAACAATTGCCATGATATCCGCCTCACGCATAATGAGGTAATCACCGCTTTCATACTTGAATTCTGTTCCGCTGTACTTGCCGTACAGAACAACATCTCCCACACTAACGGTCATTGGCTCATCCTTTTTACCTGGACCCACTGCAACAACGGTTCCTCGCTGAGGCTTTTCTTGTGCAGTATCAGGAATAATGATCCCAGATGCCGTCGTAGTTTCAGCAGCTGCAGGTTCAATAATTACTCTGTCAGCTAACGGACGAATGTTTAAATCTGCCATGATTTTAGTTGTATTTAAAGTTTGACGGTTAGTATACATGAAAATCTATGCCAACCTCATTTTTGTGTCAGTCTGACACTCTCAAAGCAGTCTTGCCTTGAAAAAATGTCAGCATCAAGTCAAAAAAAAGCCCGAATGGCAGACCATCCGGGCTTGATATGAAAAGCTTTTGCTTCTTATTCTTCTACGCTCTCTGGCATATCTCCTACTGGAGCACTTTCTGCAGGAGCAGCTTCTGGTGAAGGTACCGCAGGCTGGAAAGGAACTGCACCCTCAACTTGGTCCTTCAAAAGTGTATCTTCTACTTCTACGGTATCTGTTGATACTAAGTTCATTCCAATTACAAGAACAAACAATCCAATAACTAGACCCCAAGTTGCTTTATCCAAGAAGTCAGTTGTTTTCTTCACACCGCCGAGCATCTGAGGACTGTCGCCACCAAAAGCTGAGCTCAAACCACCGCCTTTAGGATTTTGAACTAAAATCACAAGTACAAGTAGTACGGATACCACTACGATCAGAATTGAAAAGAGTGCTGTCATTATTTCTTTTGTTTCTTAATTGCTCTAATTTGGTCGGCAAAGAAACCACTTTTTTCCGGGTATTTCAAACTTAGTACCTCATAGGCACGAATTGCTTTATCAAATAACCCTTGAGACAAGTAAATATCTGCCAACGTTTCTGTTACGAACTTACCTTCTGCATCTGCTTCCATTGCGAATACATTGATTTCGACCTCTCCTTTCGGGGGCTCGAACTTCGGTAATTCTTGTATGATTTTTCGAATTTCATTAGGTGCCGCATCTTCCTCCTTCGGTGCCACTTCGAGGGGTTCTGCAGGAGGTTCATCTGATACTTTCGGTGACGATTCCTTTAAAACCCATTCATCATCAAGAGATTCTTCAGATTCAACACGTATCGGATGTACCGGCTCCGTAGAAATCCCTTCGTTTAGCCAGTCCATAAAAGTGGCTTTTTCGTCAAAAGGTAAAATACGCTCTTCCACCTCCTCATTTTCAAAGGGCTCGGTTGCCTGCTTTTCTACATGCACTATTTCCGACGGCTCATCGACTTCTTCTGTAGCAAATGTGCTTTCAATTTCTGAATGCACTTGAGGCACTTCCTTTGTAGTTGTAAGAGTCTGATCAACTTCAGTGAATGTCTTCGCTTCAATCCCCTCTGTAACTTCAGAAGGTGCGTCTTCTACCTGAACCTCAGCTTTTACCCGTTCCTTTTCTTTGATGGAGGGCGTAGCGAACTCTGGTTCGGTATTTTTCTTATCTCGAAGCGCACGCGAACGTAGAATTGCTTTTTGAACTGCTTCTGGAAGGTGACTAATGTCTTCAGGATTTCGCACAGGTGAAGTTGTGGATTGCTGAACCTCCTTCGTCGCCAATTCCACTTTAGCTTCTACTATTACTGGTTTCGACGCCTCCTTTGAAGGAGACGGTTCCTTTTTCAAGGCTTCAATGTCGAAGACTATGGAAGGCTCTACTTCTTTAGCCGTCTTCTGATCGTACCAAGCCTTCAATACAGCACGATCCCAAACGGAAACTGCGCTTCTTTTCACCTGAGCCGGCAACATATAGCTCTCTTTAGACTGTAAAGCCTTCATGTAAAGCACCTGCAATGCTCCGGAATACGGAAAATCTTCAGCCGCCTGCTTTAAGGCTACAACTGCCGCATCGTCCATAGACGATGGGTCATCAAAGTATTGCTGAAGCTTCTTTCCGTTCATAAGATTACCAATTCGCGATAGATCGATTCAATATATCCTCTGTCAATTCACGAATTATATCGTCGGCCAATTCAGTCTCAATATCCGAAAAATTCAAGTCCGCATCATAATCTCTATAGCGATTAAAACGCTGCTCGAAATCATTTTTCGGCTCTAACACATTTTCAAATCGAACTTTCAATCCTATGGTGAATCTCATTTGTGCCACCTCAGAAGGGCCTCGAGCCGCCTGTGGCTTCAAACTATATTCTACAATCGCTCCACTTACGTTCATGTCCGATGGACCATCTTGCAAGCTCAACGAAGTCTGCTGCACAAAAATATCCTTCACCGCTTCTGTCACCTTTTGAGACATCTCAGGGTTCACTATCTGGGCATTGTTATCAAAGAATCCAACATATAAACTCTTGGCATCCCCGACATTGCCACCCGTGAAACTATATCCGCCTCGACAGGAAAACAACGTGATAAAAAGAGATAAAAAAAGAACCCGCTTGAGCATCATTCGAGATTGTATTGTTTGATCTTACGATATAACGTTCGCTCTGAAATTCCTAGTTCCTTGGCAGCAACTTTTCTTTTCCCATCGCTTTTATCCAGAGCTTTTTTGATCAATTCAATCTCTTTATCCACCAAGGATAAATTTTCAATTTCTATGATCTCATCCTGATCTTCGTAGCGATCGTGTTCCTCACTTGAAATAATAGTTACCTCTGTCTCATCTCTTCTGTGGGAAGGATTGAATCGGCTCAGATTAGAGGTTGTCTTGGAAGTAGAACCCCCAAATTCTTCGCCAATCTGAGGGTATTCGCGTTGGATACCTTCATACATTCCCTCTCCTTGAGAACCAACTGCCTTCTTCAATGCATTGATCTCAGTACGCATCTCAAAGAGTAATTTATACAGTGCTTCTCGCTCTTGCGCAAAAGTCTTACCTCCATCATCACTTACACGAGTTGAAGCTAGTGCGGGCAAGTTAGAGGCGTCCACCTCAGGCAAATACGATTTAAGTATATCCTTACCTACCAAACGCGAAGTTTCGATGACGCTCATCTGCTCCGCAAGGTTGCGCAGTTGACGAATATTTCCCGGCCATCTGTAATGTTCCAACAAGCGGACCGCCTCATCGTCCAATCGCAACGGCGGAAGATGGTATTTGTTGGCAAAATCCGCACAGAACTTGCGGAATAAAAGGTGTATATCTGAGGGTCTTTCTCGTAATGGTGGGAGATGAATCTCTACCGTATTTAAGCGGTAGTATAGATCCTCACGAAACTTATGATTCTTAATCGCATTGAGCATTCCAACGTTCGTCGCTCCAACCACGCGTACATCAATTTTGTTGGCGCGTGATGCCCCAACTCGAATAAATTCGCCAGTTTCAAGGACGCGCAATAGGCGCACCTGCGAAGGCAAAGGCAATTCGCCCACTTCATCTAAAAAGATGGTACCACCACCAGCTTCTTCGAAATAACCTTTACGCGAACCAGTAGCTCCGGTAAATGCTCCTTTTTCATGACCAAAGAGTTCAGAATCAATAGTCCCTTCAGGGATAGCACCACAGTTTACAGCGATATAGGGCTCGTGCTTTCTATGCGAAAGGTTGTGAATGATTTTTGGGATACTCTCCTTACCAACACCACTTTCACCAGTTACCAAGACACTAATATCTGTCGGAGCCACTTGCAGAGCTTTCTCAATCGCTCTATCGAGCAGAGGGCTTACACCGATGATTCCGAAACGTTGTTTAATGTTCTTTACTTCTGACATAGGTTTGGGTTTTGGCGGTCAATTAAGGTTACGCCTCAGGCGATTCGACCACAGTTCCGATCAAGGTTGCAGCTGTGCAACGCTCAATCTTAACATGACAAAAATCTCCAGCTTTCAGATCACCACGATCAAAGACAACGACGCTATTGGTATCTGTTCTTCCAAAAAGCTGGTCTTCGCTTTTCTTTGAGGTTCCTTCAACAAGGACTTCAAAGGTGCCGCCAACCATTTCTTCGTGGCGCTCCAAACTGAACTTGTTTTGGAGTTGAATGATTTCTGTCAATCGACGCTTTTTAACCTCCAAAGGAATATCATCTTCTAACTTACGTGCAGCGTAAGTGTTTGGACGCTCACTGTAGAAGAACATATATCCAAAGTGGTAGCGGACATATTCCATAAGCGACAAGGTCTCTTTGTGATCTTCTTCAGTCTCCGTAGGGAAACCTGAGATCATGTCATGCGAAATTGCACATCCTGGAATGATTCTATTGATGCGATCGATCAAAGCGATGTACTCCTCTCTGGTGTGCCCACGATTCATCATCTCTAAGATTCGAGAGGAACCGCTTTGTACGGGCAAGTGGATATAATTACAAATGTTTTTGTATTTCGCAATGGTCTCTAACACATCATCTCGCATGTCTTGCGGATTAGAGGTGGAGAATCGGATACGCATGTGAGGCACCGCCTCTGCTACCATGGCCATGAGATCAGCAAAGTGCACCGCACTTGCTTTTGCCATTTCCGACGCCTTATCGAAATCTTTCTTCAAACCGCCACCGTACCATAAGTAGCTATCCACGTTCTGGCCGAGTAAGGTGATTTCCTTGTAGCCGCGTTTGCTGAGGTCTAAAACTTCGTCTACGATCGTTTGTGGATTACGCGAACGCTCTCTACCTCGAGTGAACGGTACCACACAGAACGTACACATGTTATCACAGCCACGTGTGATTGAAACGAAAGCACTAACCCCATTCCCTCCGAGGCGAACCGGCTCAATATCATCGTATGTTTCCTCTTTGGAGAGAATCACATTCACCGCCTTTCTTCCTCCATCGAGCTCTGTAAGCAGATTCGGTAAATCACGGTAGGCATCTGGCCCAACCACAAGATCCACCAATTTTTCTTCGTCCAACAATTTACCTTTGACACGTTCGGCCATACAACCAAGAACCCCAATCTTCATGTTTGGATTCTTTCTCTTGTGACCGTTGAAGTGGTTCAATCGATTGCGGACGGTTTGTTCCGCTTTGTCGCGAATCGAACAGGTGTTGAGTAACACAAGATCGGCCTCTTCAGGATTTTGAGTGGTGCTGTACCCCTCTTTTCCTAAAACAGATGCGACAATCTCACTGTCTGAAAAATTCATTTGACAACCGTACGACTCTATGTACAGTTTTTTGGTGCCCGTTGGGTTCACTGTTTCGTGCACAGTCCCGTCGTGCTCGTGTGGGTTCTTATCGCCCTCGGCGTAGAGACCTCTTCCGCTTGCGCGTTTTGTTTTTGCATCCATAATTGTAATCGCTCAAAACTTTACTTTCTTTCGCGAAGTAGCAAAGATAAGACGCTAAACTGACAATTTGTCCGATTCTGAAAATTCTATTACGTAGTAATAAGGAGTAGTCCTCTGATTTAAACCCAAAATTAATGATTCATTGTTGAGGAATTTCGCCTTTACTTTGTCGCAAATTCAATCCAATTTTTCATCCCATGGCGAGTAACCTAGTTATTGTTGAGTCCCCCGCAAAAGCGAAAACTATCCAAAAGTACCTTGGTAAAGACTTTACCGTTATGTCATCTTATGGACATATTCGCGATTTGTGCGACAAGGGTATGGCTATCGATATCGATAATAATTTCACGCCGGAATACTGTGTTTCGAGCGATAAAAAGAAATTGGTCACAGAACTGAAGAAAGCAGCGAAACAAGCAGATAAAGTTTGGCTCGCTTCGGATGAGGATCGCGAAGGGGAAGCTATTGCATGGCACCTGTATGAAAGTCTTGGACTGAAGGACGAGAGCACCGAACGTATTGTCTTCAACGAGATCACTAAAACGGCCATTTTACGAGCCGTTGAGAACCCGCGCAAGATCAATAAAGAGCTCGTAGATGCTCAGCAAGCTCGTCGCGTTTTGGACCGTTTAGTCGGATATGAATTGAGTCCTGTACTTTGGAAAAGTATTCAACGCGGTCTTAGCGCAGGTCGTGTACAGAGTGTAGCAGTGCGATTGATCGTTGAAAAAGAAAAGGAAATCTTTGCACACGTATCTACCTCCAGTTTTAAGGTGAGTGGCGAATTCACGGATGGAAAGATTTCCTTCAAAGCGGAATTGGGCACCAATTTTAAAACTCGCGAGGAAGCTGAAAAATTCTTAGCGCTCTGTGTTAAAACTAAATTCAGCGTTGAAAGCGTAGAAAAGCGTCCAGGAAAACGCTCGCCAGCAGCTCCTTTCACGACTTCTACATTGCAACAAGAAGCGAGTAGAAAATTGGGGTATAGCGTGAGCCAAACCATGACACTAGCTCAGCGTTTGTACGAAGCAGGGCATATCACCTACATGAGAACGGACAGTTTCAACCTTAGCAACGATGCCATAAGTGGAATCGCCGCTCATGTCCAAGAAAACTTTGGTGAAGAATTCCACCAAGTACGAAAATTCACTACTAAAAATAAAGGAGCTCAAGAGGCTCACGAGGCCATTCGTCCTACCAACTTTGGCAAAAAAGTAGCAGGTGCGGATGATAAGCAAAAACGCTTGTATGATCTCATCTATAAAAGAACTATCGCCTCTCAAATGGCGGATGCCCAGCTCGAAAACACAACGATCAAACTTCAAAACGTGAATGCACCAGACGCGCAACGCTTTACTGCACGTGGTCAAGTGATCACCTTTGAAGGTTTCATTGCTGTTTATCAAGAAGGTACCGATGATGAAAACACGGATCAAGTGGATGGACAATTACCGGCAGTAAACATCGGCGATTTACTTACCAGCGCAGAGATTCGCGCCACCGAACGTTTCACCAAACACGTTCCACGTTACACTGAGGCTTCCTTGGTTAAAAAGTTAGAAGAACTTGGGATCGGTCGACCATCTACTTATGCTCCGACCATCTCAACCATTCAAAAAAGAAACTACGTCATCAAGGATAGCTTAGACGGTACACAACGTGAATACCAAGTATTGCGTGCTACCGACGAAGGTGTGAGCAGCACTGTCGCTACCGAGAACTATGGCGCGGATAAAAACAAACTTTTTCCTACCGATATAGGCCGTGTAGTAACTGACTTTTTGCTGGAGCATTACGGTCTTATTATGGACTATCAGTTCACCGCAAAGGCAGAACAAAACTTCGATACCGTTGCCGAGGGACAAAAACAATGGCAGGATAGCATAGCGGAGTTTTATGGCGAGTTCCACCCACTCATTGAAAATGCACCGAAAGATGCTCGTGCAAGCAGACTTCTGGGCCACGAGCCGGGAACGAATGAGCCCGTTTATGTGAAATTGGCTAGATATGGATTCGTTTTCCAGATTGGAGATGGCGATGAAGAAACCAAACCACGCTTCAAAAAATTACCACATGGCGTCGGCTATTACGAAGCCACACTAGAGATGGCACTTCGTGAAGAGGTTCTTCCTAGAACAGTGGGTACGTACAAAGATTTAGAGATCAAAGCCAACGTTGGTCGCTACGGCCCATACGTCATGTGGAACAAGAAATTCTTTAGCCTAACCGAAGATACTCCGGAAGAAGTAAGCTTAGAAAAGGCGATCGAAGTGATCGAAACCAAAGAGCGTGAAGCTGCAAATTCAATCATCGCAGAATTCACAGAAGAACCTCTAATTCAGATCCTTAAAGGACGTTACGGTCCCTACATCAAATCTGACGGCAAGAATTTCAAAATTCCAAAAGACAAGGATCCGGAATCTTTGGACAGAGCTGCTTGTGAAGAACTTATTGCTGCAGGCCCCTCAAAACGTAGAGGAAAAAAGAAATAAGGGAATACTTTTAGAGCGTAAAGAATTTTGCGCGTGGAACACCTTAGTCCTGTACCTGAAAGTATACTTTCTAAATTACCTGTACTCGACCCGAATCAAATCGGGTCCACTATTGACTGCCATACCGAAATAGATGGTATTCCAGATCTCGAAGGGGTAAAAATTGCATTGGTTGGAGTTTGGGAGGACCGCAGGGCTTATCGCAATGTCGGTTGTGATAGCGCGGCAGATGCTATACGCCCGTATTTGTATCAACTCTACAGAGGGAATTGGACGCACAAAATTGCGGATCTTGGAAACGTATACAAAGGCGAGCGACATTTAGACACCATTGTTTATCTGACCAACCTTGCACAGGAGCTCGTCTCCAAAGGCGTTATCCTAGTGACCATAGGTGGGTCTCAGGATTTGACTTATGCCAATTACCGCGCATATGATCGATTGGAGCAGATGGTCAATGTCGTAACTGTAGATTCTAGATTAGATGTAGGCAGCGAAGGACGTGATCTTGACCATCAAAGTTATGTGAGTCATATGGTGCTTCAAGAGCCGCACCAACTCTATAATTTTACGAACCTAGGTTACCAAACCTACTTCAACAATCCTGATGAAATTCAACTCATCGACAACCTGTTCTTTGAAGCAGTTCGTCTAGGGGAGCTGCAGCATAACGTAGCTGGAGTAGAACCCTATTTAAGAGATGCCGATCTGTTAAGTATCGATATTGCAGCGGTACGCCAGAGTTACAGTCCAGGAACTTTCCACACCTCCCCACATGGTCTTAGCGGTAACGAACTATGTGCCATCACTAGATATGCAGGTATGAGCGACACGCTCACTCAATTTGGACTTTTCGAATACAATCCTCATTTAGACACCAACGGTATGAGTGCCCATTTGTGTGCGCACGCGCTATGGTATTTCTTCGAAGGAGTTAGTCTTCGCTATGGAGATTACCCCGTCGGATCACGAAAAGACTATGAAAAATACACTGTGCTATTCGATGAAGACGAAGAACTCCAATTTTTTAAATCACCTCTTTCCGGTCGGTGGTGGATGGAGGTTCCTAAAAACAGTGCCGGCCATCTCAGGCACCAATTAGTTCCTTGTAGTAAAACAGATTACGATGAGGCATTGCTCGGGCGAATCCCAAAAAGATGGTGGAAAGCACAACAGAAAGCTTGATAACTCTAAAGAAAAATCGTTCGCTGCAACGGAATTTTTCTATCTTTAGCGACAATCAAAACACTTCTGTGCGTAAACACATGAAAAAAAGCTGCCTTGCGTTGTTTGCAATGCTTTGTACATCAAGCCTTTGGGCTCAACAAGATGTGCAATTCACGCAATTTGCGAACAATAAGATATTCTACAATCCTGGAGTCACGGGCTCCGGTGATGCCATCTGCTTGACCGCAGTCCACCGTTCTCAGTGGGTCGGATTCGACAATGCGCCTACGACTCAGAATTTTTCTGCCAACGTTCCTTTGGACGTTTTAGGCGGAGGAATCTCCGTGAATTTCTCGAACGATGTCATTGGGTACTTCCAAGACATCACCGCAGGTGTAGGCTACGGCTATCAAATGGATCTTGCTGGAGGTTCTTTAGGGCTAGGACTACGCGCTGACTTCAGAAACAAAAACGTTACCTCTGGAGTTTGGGCACCCCCTCAAACCATGAATGACCCATCTTTGGTCGCTTTAGGGAGCACCTCTATGGCTACCGATATTAGCTTCGGTGCATTTTATCAATTGGACAACTGGTATGCAGGTTTAAGCAGCACCCGCCTACTAGAAACCAAGGATATTTTGAGCGCTAACGGAGGGGTCTCAAACGCCGAAATACGCGGCCAACGTCACTATTATTTGATGGGTGGATACGATGTAGATCTCCAAAACGGCTTCGTTTTACAACCAGCGGCAATGATTAAAACCGATTTTGTAACTACCCAAGTTGACCTAAATATAGCGGCTACATACAATAATCAAATCTGGGGTGGCGTTACCTATAGAGTGTATGACGCTTTGGCAATAATGGCTGGTTATCAGATTACTAAGGACTTAAGAGCATCGTACTCCTACGACCTTACAACATCATCGTTAAGCAACTCATCTAGTGGTTCTCACGAAATCATGATGAGCTACTGCTTTACTATCGAAATCCCGCCAAAAGAAAAAGGTAGCTATAGAAATCCTATATTTTTGTAATATAGCGCCTTGCTTAAGATTTAAGAATACAGTAGAAATACATATATTATGAAAAAGTTTCTCTTAGGGTTAGTCTCTCTTGCTTTTCTCGCTTCGTGTGGGTCTAGTGATCATGGAGAATTGGTAGGCGTACAAGATCGCCCTACCTGGTACCCAAGCGAACCATATGGTATGGTTTACATTCCACAAGGTTCCTTTACCATGGGTAACCATGATGAAGACGTTCCTTACGCATACACAGCCCCTGCGAAAGTGGTGAGTGTTCCTGCTTTCTACATGGACCAAACCGAGGTAACTAATAACGAGTACCGTCAGTTTGTGAACTGGGTTCGTGATTCTATCACTCGTACTCGTCTAGCTGAAGGTTTAGTAGAGGAATTTGAATATATCGATCTCGCTGAGATGGAGGACCCTACATTCTTCCAAGAATATGTTGCCTTGAACTATCCTGATAGTATGATGCGTCGCTTGGATTGGGATCCATATCTCGAATGGGACAAAAACCGTTACCCTTCAGCTGAATACACTGAAGTGATCGAAAGTATGTACCTAAGCCCTGAAGAGCAGTGGTTGGGCTACAGACATCTAGACACGCGTCAGTTAAACTACACCTACTTCTGGATTAATAAACAGAAGGCGGCTAGCAAACTTAACCGTGTAGAATTCGATTACAAAGATGAAGATGGAGACGGCGAGCTTTTCAGCTACCGTGATTACATTAAAGATACTCAGGCGGAATCTAATCGCGCGTCATTCTTTGAGAAAGAGACCATCAATGTCTACCCAGATACTCTTGTTTGGATCCACGACTTTACCTACAGCTTCAACGAGCCTATGCACGATAAATACTTCTGGCACCCGGCATACGACGAATATCCAGTAGTGGGTGTTAGTTGGAAGCAAGCACGTGCTTTTGCAAACTGGAGAAGTAAATACCGCAGAGACTTCTTGAAGCGTTCAGGCCAACTCATCGAGCACGATTTCCGTCTCCCTACTGAAGGCGAATGGGAATATGCAGCTCGTGGTGGCGAAGAACTTACAACATTCCCATGGGGTGGTCCTTATGCTACGAACAGCTCAGGTTGTTACTTAGCTAACTTTAAACCACGTCGTGGAAACCTAACCGCTGATGGTGGATTCTATCCAGTAAAAGCAACAGCCTACTCTCCTAACGGCTACAACTTGTACTGTATGTCAGGTAACGTAGCAGAGTGGACTTCTTCAGCATTTGATGTTCAGTCTTATGCCTTCGAAAGTGATATTGCACCGGACTTCCAGTACAATGCTTTCGACGAAGAAAGTGAAACAATGAAACGCAAAGTGATCCGTGGTGGATCATGGAAAGATGTTGCTTACTTCATGCAACTTGGTGCTCGTGACTACGAATACCAGGATACAGCGAAGAGCTACATCGGTTTCAGAACTGTACAGAGCTTCCTCGGACGCGACCTTAAAGACTTTTAATTAGAATCTATCACAACCCTTTTAATAAACACAACACAACTAAGATTATGGCACTAATTGACGTAAACGGAAAACGCTTCAAAAACTTCATGGCAAAGCTCTACGGTATCGGAGCAGCAGTAGTAATTACTGGAGCAATGTTCAAGATCATGCACTGGGAAGGTGCGAACATCATGCTTGTCGTAGGTTTGACAACGGAGGCGGTAATTTTCCTTTTCTCTGCCTTCGAAAAACCAGCTTCTGAGTATGATTGGACTTTGGTATATCCAGAATTGGCAACAGGAGAAGGATCAGGCAACGAACGTTCACTTAGTGTTACTGAACAACTAGATAACGCATTGGAAAACGGTGGCATCGATGCTCAGCTTATCGAGCGTTTGGGTGCAGGTATGAAGAATTTGAGTGAAACAGCTGGTTCATTGTCTGGAGCAGTGGATGCTGCTGGTGCAACTGCTAAATACAGCGAGCAACTCAATACGGCAGCTTCAAACATGGAGAGCCTAAATGCATTGTACTCTGTTCAACTTGAAAATGCTACTGCACAAGTTGAGCGTCAGAATGATGTTATGGAAAAACTTTCTGGTGCTTCTGAAAATGCAACAGACCTCGCTTCGCAATTGGCTTCTTTGAAAGGCAATTTGGAGTCTTTAAACAATGTTTACGGCGGTATGCTTACTGCAATGGGTAAATAATCTCAACAAGTTCAGATTAACCCATAAAGAAACTATACAATGGCAGGAGGAAATTTATCACCGCGTCAAAAGATGATCAACATGATGTACCTCGTGTTGACCGCTCTACTCGCATTGAACGTATCCAGAGAAGTTATGGATGCATTCTACGAAGTTATGGTAGGTCAAGAGGCATCTATTGAAACGGTAGAAAAACAAAATGCAAACATCTATGCTGCTTTCGAAGCTGCTGCTGCAGAAAACGCAGTAAAAGCAGGTCCGTGGAGAGACAAAGCAAATGATGTAAAAGCGAAGTCCAACGAACTATACGCTACCATCGATCGCATGAAGAAAGAGGTCATCGAAATGAGTGGTGGTCACGATGAAGATTCAGGTGATGTCAATAAACCGTCTAAAATGGACGATTTAGAGACGGCTCCGAACTATTTTATCTTAGGTAAGAAAGGTGCTGAGCTCAAAGCTGCAATGACAGCGTATCGTGAATACCTAAAAGAACAAGCTGGAGAGAATACTTTCCTGAAAAGCAACCTAGAAACCACGTTCGACTTCTCTGATGTTAAGTATGACGGTGCGAAAATCAGCTGGGAGCAATCGAAATTCGAGCACTACCCGTTAATTTCTGTATTGACCTTCTTGACGGCAATGCAGAGTGACATTCGCACATCTGAAGCGAATGTTATTGATCACCTTCAAAAGAACATTGGACGTTCCGATTTGAAATTTACAGGGGTTCGTACTGTTGTAATGCCGAAGAGCACTTACGTGACTCAAGGTGGTGAGTACGAAGCTGAAGTTTTCTTAGCGGCATTTGACGACACACAAGAACCCACTGTTGTTATCAACGGTCAAGAGCTTAGCGCCGAAGACATCGTGGGTGGAGTTGCTAAAGTGAAATTCCCTGCCAACAAAGTCGGTCAGACTACTTGGAACGGTGAGATTCGTTTGACGCAAAATGGTGAAGAAAAAGTATTCCCAGTTGAGGGTGCCTTTAACGTTGCACCTCCAAGCGTAGTAATTTCTCCTACTAAGATGAACGTGCTTTACCGTGGTGTTGATAACCCACTTGAGGTAAGTGTTCCTGGAGTTGACCCAAGTCTACTTGTAGTTACCGGTCCTGGTATCAGCAAGAAAGGAAACGAATACATCGCCGATGTTACTCGTAATAAAGGTGGTGAAATCAAGATTGCCGTTGGCGTTCGCGAAGGCGACAAAACAGTGAGCATGGGATCGAAAGTATTCCGCGTAAAAAACTTACCTGATGCTGCAGGTTCAATCTTTGGTAAAACTGAAGGTTTGATGTCTGCTAACCTCATCAAAAAAGCGAAGGTTGAGGCTAAGTTCCAAAACTTTGACTTCGAGCTTCCTTTGAAAGTAACAAGTTTCCAGATCATCGTTCCTCCATTCGCACCGATTGACTGTAAGGGCAATACCTTAAGCTCAAACGCTAAAGCCGCTTTGGATAAGGCTAAACCTGGTACTCCTGTTATTATCAGAAACATTAAAGCTGCCACCGGTAAAGGTATTAAGCCTAAAGTGGCACCTATTACAATTGATTTGAACTAATATGAAACAAGTTAAAGCGTTTTTCTTGGCGATTGTAGCTGTAGGTCTATCCTACAGCGCAGCTCAAGCACAGGTACTTGACCCGTCTGACGATGGTATCGTTCCTGAGGCAACCAAACACTACCGCAATAATCGTGTAGTTCCTTATCCTTTCTTACGTCAGGATGATATGTTGTGGTCAGAGCGCCACTGGGAGCGTATTGACTTGCGTGAGAAAATCAATCTTCCGTTGTACTACCCTATCAAGCCTATGCCGGATCGCAAGGCACTATGGGACGTATTGGTAGACGGTATTGTAACTGAAAATACCATCACGGAGATCTTCTTAGATGATAAGTTCGAATTGCCGTTGACAGTTGAAGAAGTACGCCAAAAGATTGAGCAGTACGATACCATTCCTGATCCAGATGATCCTTTTGGACCTCCATTGGCTATCGATACCATAACGATCAAAGCAAATAACGTGGTAGCTTACCACCTTAAGAGCGATTGGTACTTTGACAAGCAACGTGGTGAGTTGAAAAACCGTATTATCGGTATTGCACCAGAAGTTCGTGATCCACGTAACCCAGCACTTACTTACAATCCATTTTGGATTTGGTTCCCAGATGCGCGTTACGCCATGGCCACTTCTGTTGCCTACAACGAGAAGAACAACAATCAACGTTTGACGTTCGACCAAATCATGCACTACAGAAAGTTCAATGCCGTCATTACCAAGATGGACAATGTTTACGACAGAACTATTTCTGATTACAAGCGTAACTCGGCGATGTCGCAACTGTTAGAAGCAGCAGCGATCAAGGAAGAGCTCCGTAACAAAGAACACGATATGTGGACCTACTAAGCCTCTAGCTTAGTTTCTGTTCAATACATAATCTATTCCTTATCGAAAGCTCCTGCTACCCTATGTAGTGGGAGCTTTTTTATGAGCCCTGCTCTTTAGAAAAACTAGAATCGGTCCTATGAAACATGTAGATTACATAGTGGTTGGCGGAGGTATTTCCGGAGCCGTACTTAGCTATACGCTAATGAAGTATGGCGCAAGTGTTCTACTCTATGACCTGCCTGATGAAAACATGAGCTCCAAAGTAGCCGCTGGGCTCTGGAATCCCATCGTACTCAAGCGACTGAAAAAGGTCTGGAGAGCTGATGAAATGATGGATGAACTCAGTGTTGTCTACCCCGATATCGAAGCATGGACCGGTGCCTCTTTTTATGATCCTGTGCCCATTCGTCGTGTTTTTCATAATGCCGGGGAACAAAATGATTGGCTGGGACTCACCTCTTCTGAGGCCTTTGCGAGATATTTAAATGATGAAATCGCTGCTTTACCCGATGGTATTATAGGAGATCATCAATCCGGACTTATGAAGGAAACTGGACGACTTCGAGTCCATGATTTCATGAGCGCCGTTAGAAGTACCTTATCTAAAGAAGATTCCTTTGTGCAAGAGCGATTTGAATGGTCAAAAGTTCTCAGAGACGCAGAGGGTATTACTTATGGTGAGGTACGAGCGCATGCAGTAATTAGTTGTGAGGGAACACAGCTTGCACTTGGAAAATCCGATCTTAAGATCGATGGGTTTGCACCTGTAAAGGGCGAAGTGATTCGTATAAAGCTCGATAAGGATCTTGGAACCGAATGTATTCACCAAGGACATTTCATGCTCTCAGAAGGAGAGAAAGAGGCTACTGTAGGTGCTACTTATGCCTGGGATGGATTCTATTCAGGTCCTACATCAGAAAAGAAAGAAGAACTCGTTGACCATGTCCACAAAGTATACCATGGAGACTTTGAGGTGATTGGTCATCAAGTAGGCGTTCGTCCAGCGACAAAAGACCGTCGGCCTATGGTTGGACCATTGGAAGATTTAGAGCACACTTACATATTCGGAGGTATGGGAAGCCGTGCTGTTCTCATGGCTCCATATCTAGCGCGGAAACTTTCGGAGCACTTCATGTACGGGGCACCCTTACTTGAAGAATGCCTACCACAACGATTCTGAGTTATTTCTTTAGAGCGTCTTTGTCGTATTTCACAAACAACGACAGCCAGGTAGTTCTTGAGATTCGGAAGATTACCGGTGCGGTAAGCACTAAGATGGCGGTTAGTGCGCCTATGGTAGGCCACATTTCCCAACCCATGAATACGCTGAATATGATGTATACGGCAACAAACAAAGCCACGGTGTAGCCATAACTCACGTACATAGCGCCATAGTAGAAATTCGGCTCTGGTTCGAAGTTTTGATCACACTTCGGGCAACGCGGGTTAAAGTCAGTGAGCGTTTTGAATTTATAAGGATTAGACTCAGGATAGATATCCCCTTCCATACATCTCGGACACTTACTTTTAGTAATGGCGTAGACTTTTGTTCCTTTCAACATCGCTCGTTAGAAATTTATGTATTGCTTCACAAAAATACGAAGTAGAGCAGTGGTTATTTGATACTTTTGTCACGATGATTTTAGCACTGAACAAGGCCTCGTTATTTTTCGGGGGACGCGCCATTTTTAATGAAATTGGATTTCAAATAAACCCTGCAGATCGAATAGGATTGGTGGGAAGAAATGGAGCGGGAAAAAGTACCCTTTTGAAACTAATCGCGGGGGACTACGCCTTGGACGGCGGCTCGATGAGCAAAGCGAAAGAGGTTCGTATTGGATTCTTACGACAGGATCTTAAGATGGACATGGACAAGAGCATCATGGATATTGCCAGAAGTGCTTTTGATGAAATTACTCGAATCAATGCGCGCATCGAAGAGATCAACAAAGAATTCGAGACACGAACTGACTATGAAAGTGATAGTTATTCTGCACTTATTGTCGAGGTTAGTGATTTGAGTGAACGATTCGGGTTGCTCGGCGGTGATAGTATTGATGCAGATGTGGAACTCGTATTGAAAGGTCTGGGGTTTGATCCCGAAGTTTTTGATAAGCCCTTACACACGTTTTCGGGTGGATGGCGGATGCGGGCGGAATTGGCTCGATTACTTCTACAGAAACCGGAGCTATTGCTGCTCGATGAGCCGACGAACCATTTGGATATTGAAAGTATCATGTGGCTTGAAAAACACCTGAGCGCGAGCAATCAAACGCTTATGGTGGTGAGCCACGATAGGACCTTCTTGGATAACGTCACAAACCGTACTATCGAAATTTCGATGGGTAAGGCCTATGACTTTAATGCGCCATACAGCCGTTATGTAGAGTTGCGTGCTGAGATTCGCGAAAAGCAAATGGCCGCAGCTAAGAACCAACAACGCGAGATAAAACAAACCGAAGAGCTTATTGAGCGCTTCAAGGCTAAGGCAAGTAAGGCATCGTTTGCGCAGAGTTTGATCAAGAAACTTGACCGTATGGACCGCATCGAGGTAGATGTGGAAGATACCGATAGTATGAATTTCAAGTTCCAACCGGCACCGCGCAGTGGTAAAGTAGTTGCGAAGGCTGAAGGGGTTCACAAAAGCTACGGCGATAAGTTAGTATTGCAGGGCGTTGATGTAGAGGTAGAACGCGGAGACCGCATGGCTTTTGTAGGACAAAACGGTCAAGGAAAATCTACCTTGGTCAAGGCCTTGATGCAAGAAATACCCGCTGAAGGGATGCTAGAACTTGGACACAACGTTCAGGTGGGATATTTCGCGCAAGACCAAGCAGATGAACTAGACGGGGATAAAACGGCCTTACAAACTATTGAAGACGCCTCACCCGAAGAGATGCGAAAACACGCGCGTAGTCTGCTAGGATCTTTTATGTTCCGAGGAGAAGATGTCGAGAAAAAAGTGAAGGTACTCAGTGGTGGTGAAAGAGGTCGTTTGGCCTTGTGTAAGCTGTTGTTGAAACCTATCAACTTCTTGGTGATGGATGAACCTACCAATCACCTTGATATGAACAGTAAGGACGTCTTGAAAAAGAGCCTGCTTAGTTTTGACGGAACGTTACTGGTGGTGAGTCACGACCGCGAGTTCTTAGAAGGCCTGGTAACAAAAACCGTAGAATTCAGAGATCACAAAGTAAAGACATTACTTGGGGGAATAGAATACTATCTAGAACAGCGCAAACTTGCGGACATGCGAGCCGTAGAGGCGAAAACAGCGAAGAGCAAGGCTAAGAAAAAGGAAGAGAAAGATCTTGACGAATCCACAGGGTTGAGTTATAAGGAACGCAAGCAACTAGAGAAGGAGAAGAGAAATACCGCCAAGAAATTAGGCGAGGTTGAAGAAAATATTGAGAACTTAGAGCAAGAAATCGCCGATTGGGATGCGCAATTAGCAGATCCTAAGGGATATCAAGAATTGATGTCGAATGCAGAGTTCTACCCTAAATATGAAAAGAAAAAGGCCGAATTAGAGGCCAACATGGAGCTATGGGAGCAATTAAATTTGGAAAAAGAGGAGTTAGAACAGCGTTTGCCTGCTTCTTAAGTTTCGGACTCTGGGCACAGTCGCAGCCTAAACTTGTAGTTCAGGTCGTCGTAGACCAGATGAGAGCGGAATACCTTCAGCGTTTTCAACATCAATTCTTCAATGACGGTGGGTTTAGAATGCTGCTCGATAGCGGATACCAGTACAGCAACACCCACTACAACTACATCCCAACATACACAGGGCCTGGTCACGCCAGTATTTCCACAGGAACAACTCCCAAGTATCACGGCATTGTTGCAAACGACTGGCTGGATACCAGAAGTGGATATGAAATGTATTGCGCAGAGGATACGACCGTTCGCCCGATCGGTACCATCGAAAGTAGCAGTAGACGCTCCCCTAAAAATCTTCGCGCATTGACCTTCTCAGATGGGATTAAACTCTACAGCAATGGACGCGGAAAGAGTTTTGGAGTATCTGTAAAAGACCGTGGTGCCATTTTTCCAGCAGGCCAACTCGCGGATGGTGCTTTTTGGTTGGATAACAGCATGCACTTTGTGACAAGTTCTTATTACATGAACCGACTTCCAGAGTATGTAGAGAAGTACAACCGCAAGGAAGAAGCTATGTCGCAAATGCGACGTAAGTGGAAATTAGAATTGGCGGAGAGAAAATACAAGGAAAGCTTGGAAGATGAGAATCCGTATGAACCGAAGTTGAACCAAGGAACTTCGAGTTTTCCTTATGATTTGGAAGCCATGGTCGCCTCTAAAGGCCTTGGGATATTGAAGAGTACCCCAGTCGGTAATGCACTAGTGCTAGAGATGGCACTTGAGATTCTGCAAAATGAAAATTTAGGAAAAGATGAAGATTGTGATTTTCTAGGCATCAGCTTCTCTTCTACTGATTACGCAGGGCATACTTGGGGAGTTAGATCTAGAGAGGTGCACGATATGTACTTGAAGCTGGACGAACAATTGGGCAGCTTGATTCGTAAGCTTGATAAGAAAGTGGGAAGAGAAAACTATGTGCTCTACCTCACTTCAGATCACGGCGCAAGTGAAAACCCAAATCATTTGAGAAATTCAGGCTACAATGTCCGCAATTTTCAAAATGCCGATGTAGTAGCTTGGACCAACGATAAAATTCAGGCGGAATTAGGAATTGATAATGCTATTTCGAAAATCATCAATCACCATATTTTCTTAAACGAATGGGCAAAAAAAGACCTTGAGGCTATCGCGTTGGTGGTAGAACAAACGGATCCTTTTGTTCATGTGTACACTGCACAAGAGGTACGCAAAGGTTTTGGAGATGAGTTGGTCACACTACTCAATCAAGGCCACCAAAGTAGATTTTCGGGAGACCTAGTCTTCACTCTACAACCCAACTGTATTTTTTATGGTCCTTATGGATCCACGCACGGAACAGGCTACACTTATGATACCCACGTACCGTTTTTACTTTTCGGTGGACCTGTAAAACCAGGTAAGACTATGAAAAAAACAGCCGTTACTGATGTCGTTGATAGAGTTGCAGAGACGGCAAACCTTCCTTACGCACCCAACAGCTGGGTTCAATAATGAAGCTTTGCCCCGTATTACGGCTTATTTCGTAGCTTAGAGCACAGAAATGATATTCTAAAGACATCTTAGACCTATGAAAAAACTTCTTTTAATTGCCGTAGCCGGTTTTGGCCTCGCTTCTTGTAGCACTAACTGTGATTGTGATTTGATGCAAGACAATTACACTTGGGACGCGCTAAATGGATGGCAACCGAGCACAACGACAACTTTAGCTACTGACACCTGTCTACCTGCTGGGGTTATTGATTCTGTAGAAATTGGCGGTGGAGCATTCTTAAATGTTACTCGAGTAGAGTGTCCGTAAGTCAGAACTCACTAAAAAAAAGCCCGATGTATCGCAATGATACATCGGGCTTTTTTTAGTGAGCAATTGCCTTTATCCGAAACTCTTTAGTTCGATTTGAAAGCAGTGATTGCGCGAATAACGAGAGAGATAATGTAAATCACCAATCCGTATAGTGCTGTAATACTACTCACTTTTAATCCTCCTGCAAGCATTGCCTGGCTGACTCCACCCATTGCTTCAATTCCTTGGAATGCCCCGTATAAGCCAATAAGTTGTCCTAAAAAGCCAAAGGCTAGGGCTAATAATCCTAGTTCTTTTACCGCTGGTTTACGCAAGAATGCGGCAATTAAAACGGCAAGAAGCATAATCGTAAGGATCCCCATAAATAGTGGTCCTCCCATGTAAAATAAATCAATCATAACAGTATGTTTTAGTTTCCTCTAAGTTCCTATTTTCTTTGATTAAGGAGCGAGTCAAATCCCCGGATTGAGGTGTCGAATCCACATTTTACAAGGGTTAACACGATTTCCTTCGAATTTCTATACTACATTGAGCTCCATGAAGAATCTGTGGAGATACCGCATCATTTTTTGGTTCAGCGCCCTGGTTTTAGTCACAGGGTTACTGTTGAGCTTTGTTTCGCATTGGACCTTAGCTTGGATGCTTGCAACTTTTTTAATGCCCAGTGCTCTTTTCGGTAGATGGACCAGTGGAATGATCGTTCGTAATAAGCTTGCTTGGAGGTATTGGATCTATGTCTTAGTCGGTGTACTTTGGTTTGCCTACATGGGTGCTATTGCAGGTTATTGGCTGTTGTTTGAGTTAGACCCTGATCGATTTCCAGAGGTATTGATCAATCCAGTGTTTTCCTTTTTATGGGTCGGAGCATTTACCACTGCCGATCTACTGCTCGAACGGTACCTCTTCCCTGTGGATCGAGATCAAAAGGTGGCGATGGTCCAATTCACCTCAGAACGCAAAGCTCATGAAATTCGCGAGGACGCTATTCTATATATAGAGTCTCGCGATCGATTTACGTTGGTACACACCTCTGTTGGGAGCTATCCTACGACAAGGACTATTTCTAATTGGTCACAGGAACTCCCCTCTTTCGTGCGTACGCACAGGAGCTTCCTTGTAAACCCCATTCATGTAGTGTCAGTGAGTAAAACGAGCATCGCTGTGGCCAGTGAGGGAGCATCCACAGATATTCCCGTAAGCAGGACTTATGGCGAGCGCTTGAAGCTCGAACCTCAAGGCACCCCTAAATAACGACCACAAAAAAGCCCGATACCTTGAGGCACCGGGCTTCTTTTATGTTTGAATAGTGTTTGATTATTTCAAACCTTCTTCGATCATTTTGTTGAATTCATCCAATTTTGGAAGAACTACGATACGAGTGCGACGGTTCGCAGCACGACCTTCACGAGTATCATTTGAAGCAACTGGAACGTATTCACCGCGACCTGCAGCTGTCATGCGCTCAGGAGCAATGTTGAAGTCGTTCTGAAGTACACGCACGATGTTTGTTGCACGACGAGCACTCAACTCCCAGTTGTCCTTAACACACTCTGTTGCTATAGGATCTGTGTCTGTGTGACCTTCAACCAAGATTTCAAGTGATGGTTTAGCAGCCATGATCTTTGCTACTTTGCTCAAAACGCTCTTTGCATCCTTGCTGATGTAGGCAGATCCTGGACGGAACATAAGCTTGTCGCTAAGATTCACGTAAACTACACCTTTTTCTACGCTAATCTGAACATCTTGATCGTTCATATCACCTAAAGCACCTTTCAACGAAGTTACTAGGGCAAAGGTAACACTGTCTTTACGGTTCATTGCATCTTGAAGACGAGTGATCGCAACTTCTTTTTCGTTGATGCTTTCTAGCGTTTTCTCCATGTTCTGAGCATTTTTAGCGCTCATCTGAGTCAAATCGCCAACTTGCTTCATCAAATCTGAAGACTGTGCACGCAATGTGCTCAATTCTTTTGCTTGAGCTTCCTTAGCGGCAGTAGCTGCAGCCAATTCCATCTTTGTGTTGCTCAATTTGTCAGAAGTCGTTTGCTGAAGTGTCTCAAGCTCAACGTATTTCTTTTTGCTAACACAGCTTGACATAGTCATAGCAGCAGCAACAGCGAATACAATTACCTTTTTCATTTTGTCTCTTTTGGTTTCCTAATTAGCGCAAAAATAAGAACTTATACGAGGTCACAAAGCGTATCAAACTAAGTTTTATGTAACTTTCTCGCGTTTAAAAACTCAATCTGATGAAAAAAATCCTATTTACCGCTTTATTCGCCTGTTTGACAATGGTTTCCTTTGGTCAAGAGAAGCCGAAAGAAAGTAAAGCACATGTTTGTACAGAGACCTGCGATCACAGTGAACAGAAAGTGGTTAAAGACTGCTGTAAAGCTGCCTTAGCAGAAGGCAAAACATGCGATAAGTGCGAAACACCTGCCCCTGTGAAAAAAGTTGCCGCTAAATCTTGCTGCTCTGAAAGTGCAGCGGGGTCAAAATCTTGTGGTGACTCAAAGCCCGCTAAGAAGGCTAAAATGGCGAAAGCAGAAAAAGGTGCTAAAGGGTCATGCTGTTCAGAAGGCACCAAAAAAGAGTGTGGTTCAGCAACCAAATAACAGCAAACTCTCACAAATCCATAAAAGCGTATTCCTCTTTTAGTAAAGAGGGATGCGCTTTTTATTTGACCTTACCCGCGAGGTAGTCGTCTAAGAAGGTGCGAAGCGTGGTTTCTACATCTAGGTTTTTGGCGATGATCTTTTTGTTTTCGTCCAACACTAGTTTTTTCGGGGTGGATGGGATGTAATAGTACCACAAGAAATTGGGGCGATCAAAGTCGCTTTCATAGCCGTTGATCCAAGTCAGATCTTTCTCGTCGATGTATTTTTTCCAGTTCGTGAACTCATTCTCCAAAGTAATGGCAACCACTTCAACGCCCTTCTCTTTGTATTCATCGTAGAGTTTCTTCAATCGAGGTGTTTCTTTTTTACAATGCCCACACGTGGAGTCCCAAAAATATAAGATGGTAACCTTTGCCTCAACTTCACTGAGCTTCATGCGCCCTTGCTGCGTATCAAACGCAAAATCTCTTGCGGGGTTTCCGATCAATTCAGAACTCAGCCCGTTGGCCTTTTCCTTGATCTTAGCCAAATCATCTTTCGAAATCCAATCGGCAAATCCCTCATTGTAATACTGTTGCACGAGCCAGACGAACACCTTGTCTTCACCCATGTAATTTGAAGTTTCATAGGTATAGGTAGCTGTACTCACTAAAACCTTTCGAACATTTGGATCCATCGGTCCTTCGAGGAGTTTGCTCAAATGGTAAATGACGGTATCGGGATGGTGTCCCAACACGCGTTCGAAGTAGGTCTTTCTATTTTTTTCAAAAAACGGGTTGATCAAAGTATTGGCCGAAGTAAGGTTCGTGTAATCCCAGAAATGATGACGCAACCAATACACGTTGGTATCTGGATTCAACGGCAGTAATTGTGGAAGCAAAAACTCCTTTAACGCTGGATCCTGAACCCCTAACAAAAAGGAGCGTATTTCCTCTTCTTTGGGCGCATTGCCTAAAAGCTGTTTAAATGCTTCGAACTCCTGGTTTCCTGGCCCAATTCGCTTTGTCGACTCGATGTTCTCGTACTCGACCTCCAAGGTCAAATCTCCATCACTTAAAACCACATCAAAAGAATGCTGCTGATCGAGATAAACAATAAATATTCCGGTTTCAGGGAAACTCTTCTCCGCTTTGAAACAGCCTTTTACCACAGGGATATCCTGCTTCACTGCCAAACTGTTTCCTCTTAAATAAGCAATTCGAACCGATTGTAAAGTATCTGGTGCATTAGCGATGCAGCCCTCGATACTAGACTGCGCCGAAATGGACCAAAAAGAGAAAAACAAAACTAAGGTGATGAGCTTTTTCATGCCTGTTTGGTGATTTATACGTTGAATATACAGCTTGTGTTGATTTAATCGGGTAGTAGATCTACTTCAATGTATTTACGAACGCCCTAAATACGGCCTTGTGTGCATCTAAATCCAGTGATGGGGACAAGGCCACCCGTGCAATGTAATCTTTATCCGCTTCTTTGGTCGTGCCTTGAGTGGAGGTTGCCGGTATGGTCCAGTAACAACCTTTTAATTGGCCATAACTCACACAGTATTTACTTTCATTCGGCAAGTCAGTAATCATCATATGGATCAAACGATCATTCAGTGAACGCTTGTACAGCTCGCGCTGCTGCGGCGTTTCCCCTTTAGTAGGGAAGTCGAGTGAAAATACGGATGGAGTGAAACCCCTTGACGCCAATTCCTCAGAGACAAAATTAATTTTGGCCGCTGGCAATACCTCTTCAATGAAATCCACAAAATCACGTGTATTCTTGTAGGCATCTGCTATGCGTTGTACCATGGAAGGCAATTGCTCAGATAAAATTTGAAATTGGCTAGGAGTAGCTTCATTATCGCAGAGCATAAGGTGCTTTTCGATGAACGGTACGTAGGCACTACCCGCGCGATTCGCAACACAAATTCCAGCCGTGCACTTTCCTCCACTAGGGAATTTAGAACCGCTCATATAAGCAATAGTAGCTGTTCCTGCGAAAATATCCTGCTCACCTAAAAAGTGAACGTTGGGACAAAACGTCTGATCCAACACGAATACTGGTGCTACTGCACTTTTACCCTCGGGAGTATTTCTTTCCCGCTGCAATGCTTCTTGCAAAGCCGCCAAATCGGGAACTTCTACGCGTGGATTGGTCGGGATTTCAGCAATGATATAGGGAACTGCATCGTTTTGAGCTGCTTGAGCTAGAGTATGACGAACGCTCAATACCATATCTGCATCTCCATCTACCTCGAGGTCCACTACTGAAACATGGTCGTAGCAAGCTGCTACACGTCTGGCTTGGTCGTTTGTACCACCGTAACAGTTGGGAGGAACCATGAAATAAATAGGTTTTTCAGGGTGCTGCTCGTTTGCAGCATGCACCAACCCCATCATAATAGCATATTGCATGGACAGTCCACTAGAAGCCACAAGAGCATCGCTTGCCGCGTTAGTGACCGCTCGAACTTCGTCAACCACCTTTTTTTTAACCCCTTCGTCAATCGTTTGAAGCGAGAGAGACGCATCGTCCTTGCGGATCATCTGCTCCAACACTTTAAGGCTGTTTTCCGGAGTCATGGCGACCGTCTCACGACGTCTGAAGTGCTGAATATCTGCAACATCGCTTTCGAGGTGATCGTTGAGTACGAATAGAACTGATCCGTAACCTGGAGCGTAATTGATCCCTAAGTCGATATTTGGTGTCGAAAATTCTATTGACGACATATTTCCAGAGGTGTAGCTCACGCGTACCCCGTCAAAGGTTTCAGAGGGACGGCGGGTGAGCGTGTCGACAATTTCGAATTGGTATCCATAAATTTCTCGAACTACTTCTTCTTCAAAAGAATTCGGCAGGGAACCCTCGACTAGAATCTGAGTATTGCGTCCCTCTAAATAGTTCTTTCGAAGTATTGCCAATAGCGGAGCAGTGGAAGAATCAAAAGCAATAACTCTATTTGAACTTAGGCCCAATTGCTGTGCAAAGTACCATTCCAAAATACAAGATAGGGGGTGTCCCAATCGTATGTAGTCGTAGGCAGTAGGCAATGATTCAAGACTTTCTTTACTAAAGTCATCGGCTAGGAACAGCGCATTGAACTTTTCTGTAAATGCCGATTTGGCAGCGGCCTCATCATAGATGTCTAAACGATGTGTCGTCAATACCAGCCAATCTTTTGGCATATTATGAAGGACTTCTGATATATAGGTGTTTTCGCTATTGCCTTTCATGGAAGTAAAATTAGATTCACGAAGTTAGAGTATAGATTTTGTTATTCAAGGATGCACTTAAAGCGAGCGGCTCGCCTTCAATCATGGATTTTTTGCCTTCGGCAAAAGATCCAGGGAGGGGGCCCTTGTACCCAACCAAAGAGATAAAGCCGGTTCAGCTGCGCTGAACTTGCTTTTTTATTTTCAAATACACGTTAAAGCGAGCTGCTCAGCTTCGGCAATGGATTTTTTGCCTTCGGCAAAAGATCCAGAGACGGGGGCCCTTGTACCCAACCAAAGAGATAAAGCCGGTTCAGCTGCGCTGAACTTGCTTTTTTATTTTCCAAATACACTTTAAAGTGAGCTTCCCAGCTTCGGCAATGGATTTTTTGCCTTCGGCAAAAGATCCAGAGACGGGGGCCCTTGTACCCAACCAAAGAGATAAAGCCGGTTCAGCTGCGCTGAACTTGCTTTTTTATTTTCCAAATACACTTTAAAGCGAGCTTTAGTGTATTTGGAAAATAAAAAAGCCGTCCCTAGCGGGATGGCTTTATCTTTTTGGTTGTGGGCTATACTGGATTCGAACCAGTG
>Ga0209955_1000109_pt1 | contig 34014 bp, 6 predicted proteins | sample SalPonA_A_H2O_MG_FD_185716 | JGI IMG/M metagenome (GOLD analysis project Ga0209955, IMG submission 185716) | Water microbial communities from South San Francisco under conditions of wetland restoration - Salt Pond MetaG R2A_A_H2O_MG (SPAdes)... | ecosystem: Environmental > Aquatic > Non-marine... | reverse complement strand
AGGCGCAGGTAAAGATACGTTAATCGGTGGTGATGCCAACGACACAGGTGCAGACAGCCTAGATGGTGGTGCTGGAGACGATGATGTTTCTGGTGGCCAAGGTGATGACACCGTTAAAGGTGGTGAAGGCAATGATACGGTAGATGGTGGCGACGGCGATGACCAAGTCGACGGCGGTGCTGGCGATGACACCGTAACGGGTGGCGCAGGTAAAGATACGTTAATCGGTGGTGATGCCAACGACACAGGTGCAGACAGCCTAGATGGTGGTGCTGGAGACGATGATGTTTCTGGTGGCCAAGGTGATGACACCGTTAAAGGTGGTGAGGGCAATGACACGGTAGATGGTGGCGACGGCGATGACCAAGTCGATGGCGGTACTGGAAATGATTCGGTTGATGGTGGTGCCGGAAATGATTCGGTTAATGGTGGTACAGGTGATGATACTGTCAACGGTGGCGCTGGCGATGATTACATCGATGGCGGAGCAGGTGCTGACTCTATTGCTGCTGGTGCAGGCGATGACACCATTATTTTTGATGCCAATGATGTATTAATCGACGGTGGCGATGGCACTGATACACTAATTATTCAAGAAGCAACCCTCGATCTTCAAAATGTTGCAGACAGCGTGTTGAAGAACATTGAAGTCATTAAGTTAGATAATGCCAACGGTACAACTCTTAACCTCAAATCATCAGACTTGGCGGCATTGTTGACTGCAGGTAGTACTGTATTGACCATAAATGGTGGTGCATCCGACGTTATCGAATTTAACGATAGCTTCGCACAAGTTCGTACAGAAAGTGCCGGTAGTATTACATACAACGTTTACAGCTATGGCGGTAACGAGGTTTGGGTTGAAAATACAATTTCAGCCTCTGTGGTTATCCCTTCAACGTCTGGCGCGGATTCTGTTCCCTTCGGTACTGCAGACGATACTTACAACGCTGCAGGTGGCGACGATACCGTATCTGGTGGTGCAGGTAATGATACTTTAGAAGGTGATGCTGGCAACGACAGCATTGCGGGTGAAACGGGCGATGATTCACTAAGTGGTGGAACCGGAAACGACTCGGTCGACGGTGGCGATGGTAACGACTCTGTTGTTGGCGATGCTGGCAACGACACTCTACTTGGCGGCGATGGCTCAGATACCGTTAAAGGTGGTGACGGTAATGACTCAGCTAACGGTGGATTAGGCGCTGATACTGTCGATGGTGGCGCAGGTAATGACACCGTTGATGGTGGTGATGGTGACGATGATGTTACTGGCGGTGCCGGCAATGACTCAGTACTGGGTGGTGCAGGTAATGACTCTGTAACTGGCGGTGATGCCAACGATACCGGTGATGACACCCTTGACGGCGGTGCCGGCAATGATACTGTCCAAGGCGGACAAGGCAATGATTCTGTCCTGGGTGGTGCCGATAATGATTCGGTTGATGGCGGTACCGGTAATGATACTGTAGATGGTGGAACGGGCGCTGATACTGTTTATGGTGGTGAGGGTAATGATTCAGTATTAGGCGGTGAAGGAGATGACCTTATCAAAGGCGGCTCCGATGATACTGATGCAGATGGAAACCCCGTAGCAGATACAGACACCACTGGCAACGATACTTTAGATGGTGGTGATGGCAATGATACCGTTGAAGGCGGTGCAGGCGATGACTCACTTGATGGAGGCCTAGGCAATGATCGCCTTGTAGCTGGTGATGGTGATGACACTGCCAACGGCGGTGATGGCAAAGACACCGTCCTCGGTGGTGCAGGTAACGATAGTCTAGACGGTGGCGCAGGAGACGATGATCTTCAAGGTGGCGCAGACAGCGACACGTTAATGGGTGGCGCTGGTAACGATACCCTCGATGGTGGTGCAGGCGATGACAGCCTTGATGGCGGTGACGGAGAAGACAGCCTCGTCGGTGGTGATGGCAGTGACACTATCTTATTTGATGCGAATGACTCTGTAGTCGATGGTGGTACAGGTACAGATACACTCGAAATCACTGGTACAGAGGTGGATTTCACAACGCTTACTAAACCAACTATTAGCAACATTGAAGTTATTGATCTAAATAGCAGCGATGCTTCTACCGTTGTTCTAGATGAAGCTTCAGTCCATGGTCTAGGCACGGTAGTTGAAGACACTACTGCAACCCCAAGTACCTACAGCTTAACGTTATCTGTAGATGGTACCGACCTAGATATCGTTAATTTGACAGGTGCATGGACACAAGGCGCGTCCGACGGTGCGTACAACGTTTATACAAGTACCTATACAGATACTTCGGTAACTCCAAATGTAACAATTGACCTCACGTTGAAAGTGTTCCGTGATGTCACAGTGGCATTGACACAAACAGGTGGCGCAGGTGATGACACTCTAGACGGTACTGCCGGTGCAGATATTCTTGAAGGTCTTGGTGGTGACGATACGCTCAAAGGTGAAACTGGCAACGATACTTTGAAAGGTGGTGCCGGTAATGACACTTTATACGGTGGTGATGGCACTGATACAGCAGACTTTAGCGATGAAACTAAAGATCTAACCATCGATCTTTCAACAACGCCTGGCACCAGTGCGCCTAGCGATCCAACCAATGGTTCAGACACTGGCTCAGACGAACTACACGATATCGAAAACATTGTTGGTGGTGCGGGTAACGATTCTATCAACGGTGATTCATCGATCAACGTTCTCGATGGCGGGGCCGGTAATGACACCATAAGCGGTGGTGGTGATGCCGATACCTTAATTGGTGGCGCTGGCAACGATCAATTAAATGGCGATACCGGTAATGACAAGCTTCGCGGCGGTGCTGGGGACGATACCTTGGCGGGTGGTGCCGGTAACGATACGGCTGACTACAGCGATGAAACCAACGGAGTAACTGTTAACCTCAAAGACGGTACTGCAACAGACGGCGCAGGCGATACCGATACTTTGACAGGTGTTGAAAGTGTGAGTGGTGGCTCTGGCAACGATGCGCTGACGGGTGATACAGGTGCTAACCTACTCACAGGTAATGCTGGCGACGATACCCTTAATGGTGGTGAAGGTAACGACACCTTAACGGGTGGTGCGGGTAACGATACCCTAAGTTTCGCAGGCTCTGTTAAGAACTGGATCGTTAATCTCTTCGGCAGCTCAGTGACCAAAGACGGGACAAGTGTATCTGGCGGAAACGCAGTTTCTGGTTCTGAGAAAGATAGCTTCACTGGTTTTGAATCAGTAACCGCAGGCTCTGGAGATGACGCCATTTTTGGCTCAGACGACGCCAATAAACTCGATGGTGCGGCTGGTGATGACACCTTAATCGGTAACGGTGGCGATGATACCTTATTGGGTGGAGCGGGCAGCGATACTTTACAAGGTGGGTTGGGTAATGATTCTCTCGACGGTGGTACCGGCATTGACGTAGCAGATTACTCAGATACAACAGCCGCAATTACGGCCAACCTAGCAGATGGCACAGCCACTAGCGACGATATTGGGACAGACACTTTAACAAACGTCGAAAACCTCAGCGGTGGTACTGGCGCAGATAGCATCACAGGCGACGTCAATGCTAACGTCCTGAAAGGCAATGGTGGCTCTGATACCATTGATGGTGGAGCGGGCGACGATACCCTCTATGGTGGGATTGGCTCTGATTCATTAATCGGTGGCGAGGGTAGCGATACAGCAAGCTACGCCGACGTTACAGGCCCAATCACAATCGATTTGGCAACAGGTACAGTTACCGCGGGTGTTGGTTCTACCGCGGGTAGCGATAGATTGGTAAGTATTGAGAACGTGGTAGGTACCGGTGGTACCGATACGATTACCGGTTCAGATGCCGCGAACATCATCGACGGCGCTGGTGGTGCCGATACTATTTCAGCAGGTGCGGGTAATGACACCATTGTCTTCGACGAAGACGATGCCTTGGTTGATGCAGGCGCAGATTTCGATACATTGAGTATTGGCTCTAGCGTTCAATTGCTCGACTTAACCGTAACGCGCGATGAAATTTATACCAATTTTGAAGCCATTGATTTGTCAGCCGACGGCTCACAGATTCTTAAACTGTCGGACTCTGATATTCGCAATTTGAATGGCGACGGTACAGGTGCAACAGGTGGTACTCTCATTGTTAATGGTACTTCTGCAGACTCAATCCGTCTGGTGGGTGCTAACTGGCCAACCACTCCAGCCTCAACAGAAGACATTGATGGCGTCACCTACGATGTTTATGCCTACGATGTAGCTGGTGGCACAACAACTATTAAAGTGGAACAAGGAATTTCTGTTGGTTTCATCTTTGTATCGGGTGAAGAAGCCGATGTTACCGAAGGTACAAGTGGTTCTGACGAATACACCGGTAACGGTGGTGACGATACCTTCAATGCCGGAGATGGCGATGACTCAGGTAACGCAGGTTCAGGCGACGATAGCATCGTTGCAGGTGGTGGAAATGACACCATCTTTGGCGGTACAGGTGACGACACCATCTATGGTGGTGATAAGCCAGATGCAGCGGGCTCAGGTAACGACAGTATTGATGCAGGAGCAGGGGATGACTCTGTTATTGCCGGCGATGGTAATGACTCTTTAACCGGTGGCGATGGTAACGACACCGTCGACATGGGTTCAGGCGATGACACCTTAGACGCGGGTACAGGCAACGATAGCGTTACTGCAGGTACCGGTGCAGATACCGTTATTGCAGGTGCAGGTGAAGATTACATCGATGGCGGTGCTGGTGATGACTCCATTGATGCAGGTACGGGTGACGATACCGTCATTGGCGGCTCTGGCAATGACACTATGTTGGGTGATTCAGGTGTGGATACCTTGGATTACACGGCAGAAACCGGTGACGCAACCATTAACCTGAATACCGGCGAAGTTTCGGCGCCAGATAGTGGCGACGACACCGTTTCAGATTTTGAAAATGTACTTTCTGGCTCGGGTGATGACACTATTACCGGTGGTAACTCAGCTAACTACATTGATGGTGGCGCAGGAGCAGACGAAATCAGCACCCTGTCAGGTGACGACACGGTATTGTTTGATGCCAATGACACCGTGGATATGGGTATTGGCTTTGACACATTACTCATCGATACAACCACTGCGGTTGATTTCACGGCGATTCCTAACACCCAATTTACAGGTGTTGAAGAAATTGACTTAACGGGCAACGGTGCGCAAGACATCAAACTTGACGCAACTGATGTCATCGATTTCTCGGATACGACCAATACATTAAAAGTTCATGGTGACTCTTCTGACGCGTTGACTCTGAGTGGCAACTGGGTTTCTGCAGGTACGCAACCTGTCAGTTACCAAGATGGTCCCGTTGTTCCTTACTTAAAATACACCTACCAAGTTGACGCAGATACAACCGCGACAATTTTAATCAGTCCTGATGTGGAGCTTTCAATCGTTTACACCGGTACTGCAACCGCAGATACATTAACTGGTAGCGATGGCGATGATACTGTATTGGGTGATGCGGGTAATGACGAATTAGATGGTGGACTAGGTCGCGACTCTGTTTATGGTCAAGACGGTGATGACACCATAATCTACGATGCTAATGATGGCGTAATTGACGGTGGAGCGGATTTAGATACTCTGAAGTTTGCTTCAGATGCAAGTAATCAAGTACTTGACTTCACCGAGACGGCGCGCCCATCGGATGGTGGTACTCGTCCATCTGTCGTCAGCATTGAAGCCATTGACATTACGGGTGATGGTACAGGTTCTAACACCCTTATCATCGACGAAGCGACAGTACTTGATCAAACAGGGACAAGTACACCGGTCGATACAATGACCATCGATGGCTCTTCAGGTGATTCGGTGTACTTATCAGATGCTTCTGGAACATGGACCAATACGGGTACCGTGGGTGGTTATGATGTTTGGACTTCAACAAACGGAGCAACATTAAATATTGCTACCGCACTAACGGTACAAGAGGCTGTTGTTGGTACTAATAGTAATGAAACGATCGATACAACCACATCTCCAGGCTCTTCTTCAGGATCAGAATTGGTACGCGGTCTTGAGGGTGACGACTATCTAGATGGTGGTGCAGGTTCTGACGTACTGCGTGGTGATGCAGGTGACGATACACTTGTTTACGATGCTAATGATGGCGTTGTTGATGGTGGAGCTGATATCGATACCCTATTGGTTGATGACGAAGATCTCGATCTAACTTCAATTGCTGACACGACTATTCAAAATATTGAAGTCATCGACCTTGAAGTGAGTGGTTCAGCCGGTAGAACTCTTACTGCAGCACACAGCGATATATTGGCACTCAACACTTCAGGTACCGTGACAGTCAATGGCGATTCTAGCGATACTGTTGCATTACAAGGCAACTGGGTCGAAGGTGCTTCAGCCAACGGCTACACCACATACACATTAGAAATCGATGGCACAGCAGCAACCGTTAACGTTGCAGACGCTGTCGGTGTAACTATTACCTATAACGGTACTAACCTGCGTAATATCATGACTTCAGGTGCTGGTGATCAAACTATCTCCGGCGACAAAGGTAACGATGACATTGATGGTGGCGCAGGCAATGACACCTTGTTGGGTGGTCTGGGTGATGACAAACTCGTGTACGACGCCAATGACGGCAGCATCGACGGCGGTGATGGTAACGATACTCTGGTGCTTGAAGGCTCCGGCGTAACCCTTGATCTGACTGAGATCAATGATTCCATTATCAACGATGTAGAGATTATCGATATCACTGGCACCGGCAACAATACAGCCGTGGTAAATGCCGATGATGTTCAAGCCATTTCGACAAGCACGAACGCCTTGATTGTAACGGGTGATGAAGGTGATTCGGTGAGACTGGCTGGCGATGGCTGGGAAGCTCGTGGTTCTGAGTTGGTAGCGGGTATTACCTATAACAAGTTCATTGGTTATGCGACCGACGGCACTCAAGTGACCGTTCTTGCCGGCCTGCAAGTGGTCAAAGGTGACCAGCTGATTGGTGATCCTACCCAGGCAGATAGCATTGTTGGTGGTAAAGGTTCTGACCAAGTGGAAGGCCGCGGTGGTGATGACACCCTCGATGGCGGTGCAGGAGCGGACCTTGTTTATGGTGGCGACGGTGATGACACCGTCATTTACGACTCAGCCGATACATTGCTGCACGGTGGCAATGATACTGAAACTGGCGCACAAGATTCAGATACCCTGAAGGTAGCAACAGCGGGTGAGATCATCGATCTCCAAGAGTCTGCGCAGCCTAACACGGGAGCACTCCGTCCAGAGATTCAGTCATTCGAAACCATTGACCTAGATGGTTCAGGTGCAAACTATGTGATTATTGATGCAGCTACCCTCGCCTCACTGGCTGGTTCTGCATTAACTATTACGGGTGGTAGCGACGATATCGTCTTCACAGAAGGTGATTTGAGCAGTTCACTTACTATCACCGGTGCTACTGAGAAAGCAGTCATTACTGATGACGATGATGTTTCATCAACCGATGATTCAATAACAGGCACAGATGGCCAAGATGCGATCAAGTCAGGCGCAGGTGCTGACACCCTCGACGGTGGTGCGGGTGCTGACATCATCTACGGCGAAGCGGGTGATGATCGCATCGTATACGATGCAGCAGACTTGCGTGTGTTCGGTGGAGTGGGTACCGATACCCTCGTTATCACAGCAGAAGATAGCGATGGCGGTGCGGGTAATACTAATGACCTGCTCAATACCGCTGCAGGTGATGTCGATCTCACCAAGGTCGTTCCTGGCATCGTTGATGGCTTTGAGGTAATCGATCTTTCTGGCAACAACAACCAAACCGTGTTGATGGATGAAGCCTCAGTATTGGCAATGTCTGATTCAGGTAAAGTAACCGTTAAAGGTGATACCGATGACGTCGTTAAATTGTATGGGGGCTGGACTTCTGTCGGCGTTGAATCCGACCTCGACGGTAAGATTTACAACGTATTTAAGAAAGACCAAGCGACGGTTGCCGTCTTTGAGAAAGTAACAGTTCAGATATCCAACGAGCTGGGTGGCCGTGTCATTATGGGTACTTCGGGCTCAGATGATATTACGGTTGAAAACTTTGGGGATGGTTCTTCTGCAGGTGATGGTGGCGATATCATTCGCTTGCAAACCATGCAGTTCACATCAGCCGACGGTGGTCGTGGTTATGACCGTGTATTCTTCGAATTGGATGCAAATTCAACAATTAATACCGCACTGTTATCTGCGACTTCTTTGACCAACATCGAAGAGATTGACCTTACGCAAGACGACCCTGCGACAGCGAACGATACATATCAAAATACATTGATATTGACGCCTGAAACCGTGTTAAACATGACTGATGACGACAATATCTTGGTTGTTAACGGCTCGAATAAGGATAAGATTAATTTATACGGTGAGTGGTCTGATTACGTCAGTGCGCCCATCATTAACTACAACGGTGTTGATTACAAAGTTCTGACGTCTGAAAATGGCGCAACCATATATTATAAACCAGCTATGAGTATCACGCTGGTAGACCCAACACTGCAGTTGAGTGCTTTTTCTGTTGCTTATGACGATGGTGCCTACTTAGTTAGCTCGGGTATCGATCAGTATGCTGGCTGGAAAGTAGAAAATGCCGGTGACATTAACAAAGACGGCATCGACGATATCATCGTTAATAAAGTTGATGGCGCCTATGTGGTCTTCGGTACCGAATCCATGGCGGGACAATTCGATCTTTCTAATCTTAGCAGCAATGGTTTCGAGATTACAGGTAACGGAGTTACCGTCAGCGACCTCACCGATACGGGTTATCAGTCAGCTAACTGGAATCAGTACGGCTTTGGTGTTGTCTCCCTTGGAGACGTAAACGGTGATGGTATCAATGACATTGCAACAACGTTAGATACGGCGAGTGGTGTCAACAAGGTTGTAGTTATGTACGGCCGCACCGAGTGGAACGATATAGATCTGTCAAATTTCACAACTTCTGATGCTAACGGATTTATTGTAGAAACCGAGCACCTTTACACTAACGACGAAAACTACACCACAGTCTCTGCGATTGGCGATATTAATAACGACGGTTATGCAGACTTCGCTATCGGTAATAGTTTTGCCAACGATGGTAAAGGTGAGGTGTCAGTATTCTTTGGCGGTAGTGTTGAAAACACAAATGCCTATCGTTTTGATGGAAGTGGAGATTACCTAACATTAAGTGATGAAACTGCATTTGATTTCACTAACTCAATGACCGTTGAATTCTGGATGAAATCGGATGGCTTCGATGCTGCATGGGATGGGTTGGTCACTAAAGGAGATAGTGCGTGGCGTATCGCCCGAGACGGTTCTACTGATACCGTTAACTTTGCACTAAATAAAATGACCGGTGGCAACGATAATATTTCTGCTACTACGAATGTCAACGACAACCAATGGCACCACATTGCCGCTACCTATGATGGTTCAACTATGAACCTATATGTTGATGGTGTGTTGGAGGCGACTCTATCAACCTCTATAACTATTGCCCAGAATAACTATGCAGTTGCCATTGCACAAAATATGGAGCAAACAGCACGTGACTTTAATGGATCGATAAGTGATGTAAGAATTTGGAGTGATGCAAGAACAGCAACAGAAATTGCTGATAACATGAACAGCCTCTCATCAACTGATGCGACAGACACAAATCTGCTTGTTTGGCTTGATGGAACTTCATTGACCAATGAGGGTGTGTCAGCAGCTACTGCGACTGCAGTAGGTAATGCGCGCGTTGATGTTGTTAGTGATCTAACAAGCTTCAAGTTACTCTCAGATGATGCCAATAAAACTAATATTGGTATGGATATCGCCTCACTGGGTGATATCAATGCGGATGGTTTTGATGATTTCATCGTTGGCGGCCCAGGGCTTGTTAATACAGTAACGACTGGAAGCTCAACGCAAACCGATTTCAGTGGTAGTTCTCATATTATCTTCGGTAAGGCTGATGGTTGGTCAGACACTACTGTTGTTCAACAGGACGGTCTGGCTCCGATTGTCACATCGCTGTCGCCTTCAGATAATTCAACCAATGTTGGCACTACTTCAAATATTTCACTCAACTTTAACGAGCGAGTTGAATTTGGAGATAGCGGCACAATCAAGATTTATCGTGCTGGCACTGATTTACTGGTTGAGACGTTTGATGTTGCTACTCTGTTGGGTAGTAATGGCGGTCAATTGTGGCAATCAGACAACGATACATTTGTCCTGAATCCAGGCACTGCTTTCAGTGCTGATACTCAGTACTACATTACTATCGACAATGGCGCGATCCGTGACTGGACCGGTAATAACTATGAAGGTATCGAAAGTAATGAGACGTGGAGTTTCACTACAGGATCTCCTGTCAATGATACTTCTGCACCTACGATTGATTTTGCCATTCTAGCAGAGCGTGATAGCTCAGTAGATGTTGATAATAACGGGTTAACAGAAAGGCATACGTACTACACTGATAGCTTCGGTAACGTACAAATAAATAATTTTGATTATTATCAAGATTACCGAGACTTGACCCTGTTAAAAGGAACTTACGAAGATACTAAATCTGCAACCGATGTCAGCGTGGCTCCCGAAGCTACTACCTTCGGTGAATCAATGTTCAAGTTATTCATTGATTTCAGTGAGGCGGTTAGAACCAATGGAACTATTGTCATTAAAGAGGGTAGTACTGTCATTGAAAGTTTTGACCTTCAAACCGGCGTTGGTTCATTGGGCGGCGGCCTAACGGCAGATACCTTAGATGGAATGAGTCGCAACTATGACTACAGCCAATACGATGTTGATCAAACGGACCTTCAATCAGACATAAGTGCATTAGTTATTGATCCCGGCTTCACTTTCAAAACTAGCACGTCGTATACCATTGAACTGATTGGCGTCAAAGACAGCGCAGGCAATGAATTAGCCTTGGCTGACAGGACGATTAATTTTACGACTAATGCCACAGATTCAACCGTTCCAGTATTAGTAGCTTGGAACTTGAACGAAGGTGAAACAGCGTTTACCGATTACGACAATACGGGATCTAACAATCGTAGTGATGTCCTAGTTGATGCTTCCATTATCTTTAAAGCATCAGAATCGTTGGTCCCAGTAGCCAATGGCAGCTTTGAGCTGATTAAGAATAGTGATAGCTCTGTGGTTGAGTCGTTCTCTTGGACGTCTGTGCCTTCAGCTAATGCGGACGGCACATACACTATTACCGGTACTCTAGGTGGAACAGTTACAATTTCTGGCCAGACAGTTACCGTCGATCCAGGTCAAAACCTTGATTACGGAACAACCTACTCTGTTCATGCAACGAATGTAGAAGATCAGAATGGTAATGGGTTCAGCATGTCGTCTAATACGGACATGTACTTCACTACTATTGCGCAAACAACTACCGTACAGAACCTGTTGGGTGATGCCGGTGGTATAGCGGTAGAGCACATTACTACAGCAGCTACAGATGAGCCTATTACGATCAACTTTGTTGAAGAAGTGACTGCAGGGCGAACAGTAGCGGGTATTACTGGTGGTGATAGTGAGCAATACATAGCTGTTTACAATCGCGATGATGTACTTGTAGAAAAATTTGCTGTTTCTACAGGCGTTGGTTCAAACGGCGGTAGCCTGAGCTTTGATGGCAAAACGATTACCATCGCAGTTGACGGCGGTCTCGATTATGCGACGGGTTACTACATTACCGTTGATGCTGAAGCTATTCGTGCAACAACCGAAAATGTGTCAGAAGATGTTGGAAACGTCGATGGCGATAGCTTATCAACTCGTTTCTATACAGCAACAGACATGGGTAATTCTGGTTCACCACTTTACTTTGCGACAGAAGCCGGCAGTCAGATTGATCCCGGTTGGATCACACGTTATTCAATTGATGCAGACGGGGTTGCCGTCAATGGTTCGTATATAGCGGGTACGGATTACACTGGTACTTATGATATTTACAATGACAACAGATTCAGTGACGGCTATCAATCTGCCCCATTCCCTGGTCAGACAAATGGAACTATTACGAGCTGGTCATCGTCATACATTTCATTGAAAAATAACCCATATCTTCAGGCAGGGGAGTCTGCAGGTATGTTGGTTTCTGCGGCAGGTGATGTTGATGGTGACGGCATTATGGACTTCATCTTCGGTAGCCCGAATAAAGTCTATGATCCTGGACTCAATAATGCCGATAATGGCGACGATTATGTGTACGGTAAGTTCTATCTCGTATTCGGTGAAGCCGGTATGTGGGATAGCGTCGTCAACTTTGAGGATTTAAGTGCAAATAATCGTGTTGTTGAGTTTTACGGTACAGAAGATAACTGGTTGAAGGATGTTGTCGAGTTTGGTGACCTCAATAATGACGGTTACAACGATATCCTAGTATCAGCGGGTGGTATTTATCCTGATACTGGAAGTACAGGTGACAACCTTGCTAGCGATGATGGTGATACCGACTCTGGTGCAGCGTTTGTTATTTATGGCCAGGCTCGCAACGCTTGGTTGAACGATTACAACGTAACGCAATTGGGTGAGCAAGGTCTTGAAATTACCGGTGGCTTACCGCAAGAGCAGTTGGGTTATTCATCGGCTAGCGGTGACTTTAACTTGGATGGCACCGTCGATTTAGTCTTTGGTATGCCTCGTAACGATCGCGATGGTTACGCCTCTGGTGAAGGTTTTGTCATTAACGGTGGTGACTTCACTGATTCGTTGATGAGTACCGGTACAACAGGCGACGATATGTTGCTTGGCGACTACAATGCCGACCGTGTGGCTGGTTCTTCGGGTAATGACACCATTTATGGTTTAGGTGGTGCAGATATCATCCGTGGTGGTGAAGGTAACGATGTTATTGGTCTAACCGACCTAGACTTTATCCTGTTGGATGGTGGCACTAACGGCACTAATGGTTACGATACACTTGAGTTTATCGGTAACGGTTACGACTTAGATATGACGGGTTACGCGGGTGCAAGCCTACGTAGTTTTGAACGTATCGACCTTACTGGTGACGGCGATAATGCCATCACCATTAATTATCGTGAGGTTCTGTATTTAACCGAACGTCCATTATCAACTTCATACGGTGATAACACGTCGCTAACCATAGATGGTAATGCGGGCGACCAAATCACCTTGGAAGGCCCATGGGCAAGAATTTCCTCTGACACAACTTACGACTACTACGCATTAGACGGTATGGTGGTAAAAGTTGATGCCGATGTGACAGTTTCCACGGAAGGTTGGACGATTCCGTTCAATGGCGCAACAATTGACTTCAATGCTGATGTACTTCCAAATGGCTTAAGAGTTGATACCGTTAACTTTGTATCAGGCGCAGATATGCAGGCTAATACGTCTTACATCACTGTAATCGGTGATGTAAACAACGATGGTTTTGCAGACTTTGCTATTAGTGATGCAAATACATCATCCGGTGTTTATTTACCTGTTATATACCAACGTTATACTGACACAAATAATATCGTTTACGGTGATAGTTATTTTGAGTCAATTCCTTATGTTGGCGGTTTAAATATCTACTCTGAAACGACTCTTCGCTTGCGTGAAGATGGCTCCGCCTATTCAACAGGTAGTAGCGGCGAAGTAACAATCGTATTTGGACAAGCCGGCGGTATTGGTGCGGTTAACCTTGATCAGCCAGGTACTGACAGTATTACACTGACATCAGGTTCAATTGGTGGTGATGAGTTTGCCGATAATATGTCGGCGCTTGGCGATATCGATGGTGACGGTAAAGCCGACTTCGTTGTATTTGCCAGCAATGATGAAACAGTCATGACCTTTAATGAAGGTGATGAGGCTGGTGATGGTTCGGATATATGGACATACGGTGCTTATGATTCGAGTGATAAATACACGGGCTCCATTACACTAGACTTAGGCAATGAAATTCGATCGGGTGCGGATTCTACTGCCGATGATAGTGCTTACAGTGATTCATGGTCATTCTCAACTGTCAGCCGTCAATACTTCTTCTTGGGTGGAAACAGCACCCTAGCCAATGGTGTTAGTGGTGATATTAATACCTACGATGTTACCGACGAAAACGGTCAGGCAACAATCTTGCCATCTACCTATGAGTCCGGCTTTGGTTGGTCAACCGACCTGCCGGATAACTCAGAAGATCCTACATCAACAACCTACAATGTTGAATTAACCTCTTCTGCAGCTGACCTAGTTGCCCTTGGTAGTGAATGGGATCCAGTCGCTGTTGGTGATGTTAACGGCGATGGTTATGAGGATTTCGTAACCTATGAAAACGGTGGCGATTTGATCTTTGGTCAGCCATTGGAAAATGGTATTGACCAGACTATCGAGTGGACAACGGTTGATTTAGGTTCATTCAACAACATCACTGCGGCAGGCGATGTCAACGGTGATGGAATTGCTGATATGTTTGTCAGCTCCGGAAATAATCGCTATGTAATCTTCGGTAAGGATGGCGAGTGGTCTTCCGTAAACGTTTCAGCGGGAACTGTAGCCGCAACAGATAATTCAGTTGCAGTTACTCAAATTACCAAAGACGCTGATGCTGCGAGTTACCCACAGTATATTTTCTCTAGTTTGGGTGATATTAACGGTGATGGCTTCGACGATATCTTAATCGCGGGCTCGTTCAACGATAACTATGACCTTAAGTCAAATGGTGCTGTATACGTGGTATTTGGAGCGGAATCTGATGCCAATGGTTCTGACCAATGGGATACAGACTTAAGTCTCACTGATTTGGCCGCTAATGGTCTCGGTTTCCGAATTACCGGTGCACTCGACTTTGACTACCTTGGTAGTGCAAGTTGGACCGGTGTCGGTGATATGAACGGTGACGGTTATGATGACTTCATTGTTCAATCGTCTGGTGATGCAGAGGGTGATCAAAACGCAACATCTGGTAGTGGTTCTTCCTACTTATTCCTTGGCCAGGCAACCAACCTTTGGACTGATGTAAATACTATAGAAGTTCAAGACTTTGGTATCCAGTTGTTGGGTACTGGTTCGGGCGAATGGTCTGCCTTAGGCGATATCGATGGCGATGGTTTGGCTGATGTATCCCTAGATGGTTCGACATCAACAACTGTTTTCTATGGTTCTGCTGCTTTGAGTGCAACGAAAGATGCATCTTGGTCTGAATTAGGAAACCAGACTGAAACAGTTCAACAAGTCGCCACAACTGCCGGCGGTACGCTAACCGCAGGTCGTGGTTCTAATACCGTTGCTCTTTATGGCCAAGATCGTCTCATTGGTAATGTTGGTGATGACACACTGATTGGTGATGGTGGCAGTGATGTGCTTCTTGGGGGCGCAGGTGATGACGTCTTAAACGTCGCTGATGCCAACTTCTTTGAAGTCGACGGTGGGTCGGGTATTGACACTTTGGTACTCGATGCAAGCATGACTCTTGATATGAATACTCGTGCTTACTCAGACATTGAATCGATTGAAATCATCGATTTGGGCACAGGTACGCAGGATCTTACCTTAAGCCATCTCGATGTTCTCAATATGACGAATGAAACCAATACAGCAATTGATAATGCCAATTATCAGTTGGGCCATGTTTTGGTTGTCGATGGTACTGCTGGAACTGACACTCTTACGCTTAACGGAGCTGATTGGGTGAGCACTGGTGATACCACAACTATCAATGGCGGAACCGATGTTTACGCAATTTATCAGGCCAGTGGTAGAAATATATATGTCGTAACAATGCTCACACCCACGATTGTAGTAGCGGCAGCTGTTACTGATACGAGCGATGCGACCGCGAACACCCTTTACGGTGGTGTCGGTGCTGACAGCTTCTTGGCGGGCGATGGTAATGACACAATATTCGCTGGTGACGGTAAGGATACTGTTGATGGTGGAAGCGGCGCTGATTCCATTGTAGGTGCGGCTGGGAATGACTCCTTGTTGGGTGATGCAGGTAACGATACCTTCAAAGCAGGTTCGGGCGATGACACCATTGACGGTGGAGCCGATACCGACACCTTGGATTACAGCAAAGATTCAGCCGCGATCACGGTTACTTATAGTGCTGCAGATGCTGGTACTATTAGCGGAAGTGTCACAGGTACAGATAGTTTCACAGGCATTGAAGCGGTTAAAGGTACTTCACTGGCAGATACCTTTGTTGCAAGCGCTGCGGGTAATACCTTTAACGTGGTTGATGCAGGCAAAGGTAACGATACCTTCACCGGTGGTGCGGGTACAGATACACTTGATATTAGCAGTGTGTCAGGGAATTCCATCGTTGAGTTCTCAGGCTCTGGTGTAGGAACCATTGTTACTGAATACGGTACAGATACGTTCGCTGGTATTGAAACTTTCATTAATCAAAGTGGGTCAGCTAGATATATCAACGCTGATGGCGTCACAATTACTGCAAGCACTTCATTAGTAGACACCTTAGATTACAGCGACTTCGGTAGCGCGATAACCGTTACCTATACCGGTTATCGTAGTGGTTCTATCAGTGGAGGTGCTAGTGTTACCTTTACTGATGCTGATTACATTTACAGTACAGCATACAACGACACCTTTGACTCTTCAGGAACTACAACTACTAATAGCATTGCGATGTCCTTTGTAGATGAGGCGGTCGAATTTGACCTGTATAACGGTGTGATTACGTCAAGTGCAACCGGCATAGATACGGTCGTCGGTAAATTTGATCTTCAAGGAACTGCATACGACGACACGTTTATTGCCGGAACTAATGACGATACCATTCGCGGTAACGCAGGGTTTGATACGCTTGATCTGAGTAACGCGACTGCAGGTTTGGCCTCAACTACGTTCTACTTTAACGATACCTCTTGGCGTGCAATAAACCCAACTGGCCTGGGTGATATGGACTATTTGACTATCGAGTCGGTAGTTCTTACAGATTATGCTGACACATTGGTGACTTATAACCACGCATCGGTTAATGCAGGTGATGGTAACGATACGATTACGGCCTATAACACTACGTCTGACTGGAATGACACGATTGATGGTGGTGCTGGTGATGATACGATATCGGCAGGTGATGGTAACGATTGGATCATAGGTGGCTCAGGCGCTGATTCGTTAGATGGTGGTGCCGGTGATCGAGATGTACTCGATTACACTGATGCAACTACCGCAGTTAACGTTAATTTAGCAACGGGTTCTGTGTCGAGTGATGGTGAGGGATCAGCTGATACCGTTATAAACTTTGAAAACGTATTGGGTAGCAGTAACAATGACACAATAGTCGGATCTACAGGTTCTGAAACTATCTCGGGCGGTGCTGGTGATGACAACCTTGATGGTGGAGATGGATCAGATACCTTGTTCTATGGATTGGCTTCAAATGCCCTCACCATTAATTTGGCTTCTGGTTCAGCAACAGGTGAAGGCTCCGATACCCTTGCTAATTTTGAAACTGTCGTGGCAGGTACAGGCAATGACAGTATTACTGGCTCGACCGCTAGCGAGAAAGTCTATGGTCACGATGGAGATGATACGTTTGTTTCTGGTGGCGGTAATGACACCTTCTTCGGTGGCGCTGGCGACGACCGCTTCGTATTGACTGATGACTTGGCACATGACTACTTCTACGGTGGCACAGGCGTCGATATTGTTGATTACTCGGCAATCACATTTGATATCAGTGTTTCTGTAAGAGATGACGGAGGTTGGTCGGATAGCTTATATGATCAGTTGGATGAACGAACAGAAACTACCTATGTCAATGGTGTTCAGGTGCCTTCACCTACTAAAGACTACGATAGCACCGATGATTACTTCTACGCAGTAGAGGGTATCATCGGCGGTTCAGGTAATGACACCCTGCGCTATTACAGCGATTTCCAAATCGTTGGTATTGATGGCCGTGGTGGATATATAGAAGGTGGTGCCGGTAACGACAAACTCTATGGTGATGACAACACTATTGACACCTTAATCGGTGGCACGGGTAACGATTCACTGTATGCCTACTCTGGCAATGACATTCTATCTGGCGGTGCTGGTGATGATTCAATCGATGGGGGATCGGGCTCAGATTGGGTGGATTACACTGATGCAGCTGCAGGTGTAACTATCGATATGACCTCATCTGCGCCACAAGTGAGCAATGATGGCGATGGTGGTTCAGATACTTTAGTAAATATTGAACGAATCCTTGGTTCAGCTAATGCAGACACTATAACGATCACCACTAACCAGTCGGTTGATGGTGGTGCCGGTAGTGATACCTTAATTGGTGCTGGTGACAACGACACTCTCTACTTCCGCGAACAGACAGTCGGCATTAATGCCAACTTAAACACTGGTGTTGTCGTGGATGGCCTGGGTGGCACTGATGATGTGATCGGTGATAATGATGAACGCTTTGAAGCCATCTTCACCGGGTCTGGAAACGATACAATTGTTGGTTCTGCTGAAGCAGATGTTATTAATGCCAATGCCGGTGATGACAACGTCAACGCTGGAGCCGGTGACGATACTGTGTTCGTTGGTTCAGGTGACGATACTCTCGCCGGTGGTGCCGGTAACGACACCTTAGATTTTGGTGATGATATTGCTAATACTGCGATTAACGTGGATCTAAGCAGTACAGCGGCACAAGTCAGTGGCGTAGGTACAAAAACCATTTCAGGTTTTGAAAACATCATACTTGGAAACGGTGAAGATACACTCATTGGTAGTTCTGCTGATGAGACGGTCTCAGGTGGACAAGGTAGTGACTCTATAAACGCCGGCGACGGTGCCGACAGCGTCCTTGGTGGTAATGAAAATGACACCTTACTAGGCGGTGCAGGTAACGATACTGTCAATGGCGAAAATGGTAATGATTCGATTGATGGTGGTGCCGGTGAAGATAGCCTGTTAGGCGGATCTGGCGATGACACCATTCATGGTGGTGATGATAACGACGAAATCTTTGGTGACTCAGGTAACGATGAGTTATTTGGTGATTCAGGGGATGACACCATCAGCGGTGGTTCTGGTGATGACACTATCCATGGTGGAGTCGGCAACGATAGCTTTACCCATACCAATGAAGGAACTGATGCTTACTATGGTGACGCTGGTGATGATACGTTGACCATCACTACTTACCATCCAGGTACAGCTTACACGGTAAGCTTCGATGGTGGTGCTGATGTTGATACCGTCGTTCTTAACGAAAATAATGAGACATATGACCTAGATGACAGTGCTTACTATCGCTTCAGTGATGTTGAAATCATAGAGTTGGCGCAAACCAATCAAATGCTAGAGCTCGATAGTGTTGCCGTTAAGACTTTTGCCTCAACGGGTAATAACGCGGTTGATAATACTAATTACGCAGCTAAGACACTCTTGATCGTCAGTAACACCGGTACCAATGGCCGCTTGAATTTGAAAGATGCAGGCTGGGTTGATACGGGTGATACAACGACTATCAATGGTGGTACGGATGCTTATCGTATCCTCCAATTTGGTTCAGAAGATATCTACGTTGCTGTAAATACCGTTGTTTCATTGTTTGGTAACAATGGTAATGATTCGATTATCGGTACTGAAGGTGCTGAAACAATCGATGGCGGTATTGGTAATGACACCATTCTTGGCTTGGGTGGCGATGACACAATCATCTCCGGACGTGGTGATGACAGTGTTGATGGTGGTGATGGTGTTGATGAAATTAAGTTTGTCACAACTTCAAACATCACAATCGATCTGAGCAATATCGGCGCTCAAAACACTGGTGAGGGCAATGATACCTTTGCAAACTTCGAGCAGGTTCAAGGCGGTGATGGTAAAGACAATATTACCGGTTCTGCTAACGATGAAACACTGCGCGGTGGCGATGGTATCGATACCATTGACGGCGGTGCTGGCAATGATGAACTTTACGGTGAAGCTGAGCGCGATTCATTGATCGGTAACGATGGTGATGACAGCATTTACGGTGGAGCTCTTAACGATACTCTTGTAGGTGGGGAAGGAAACGACTCACTTGATGGCGGTGCAGAAAATGATGTTATTCGTGCCGGTGCCGGTGACGATATTATCGACGAGACCAGCAATGGCTCAAATTCAGGTGATGACACCATTAGCGGTGAGGATGGTAACGATACTATTGATGCAGGTTACGGCAATGACTCTATTGCCGGTGATGCGGGTGATGATTCTATATCTGGCAATTACGGTGACGACACCATACTCGGCGGCTTTGGCGCTGATAGCATCGATGGTAGCTCCGGCAACGACAGCATCTTGGGTGGTGACGATAACGACACCATCCTAGGTGGTAATGAAAATGACTCGATCTACGGTAATGCGGGCGAAGATTCGCTAGTAGCGGGAGCAGGTAACGACTCAATCTACGGTGGTGACGACAACGATACCATCGAGGGTACATCTGGCAATAACCTGCTCTCAGGTGATGATGGTGATGACACCATTACCGGTGGTAGCGGCAGTGACACTGTAGCCGGCGGTTTGGGCAATGATAGTCTAGTCGGCGGTGGTGGCTCTGACGTAATAGATTACTCAGCATCAACGGCTGCCCTTGATATTACGCTAGGATTAAGTAGCGATACCGTTACTTTAAGCGATGATATTCTTGGCGATGACGTTGTCACTGGCTTCGAAGGTATCATTGGTGGTGCAGGTAATGACCGTATTATCGGTAATTCGGAAAACAACATCATCGGTGGTGGTTCGGGTAACGATACCTTAGATGGTGGTGCCGGTACCGATACACTGGATCTTTCTAAAGCCAATACCACGGTTATCGTCGACTTCTCAACAAGTACACCAGGCACGGCTGTGAGCATCTACGATGGTCAAGGCGGAACTGACTCGGTGGTTAACTTCGAGAACATTAACGGTGGTTCAGCGTCCGATATTCTAACCGGTGATGACAACGCCAATACCATTGTGGGTAACGGTGGTTATGACACCATTAAAGGTAATGGCGGTAACGACTATCTTTACGGTGGTGATGGTTTTGATTCACTTGAAGGTAATGACGGTAATGACTACTTAGATGGAGCAGACGGTAACGACACACTTTCAGGCGATGCAGGTAACGATACTATCCGCGGTTTCAATGATGATGATTCTATTATGGGCGGTTTTGGAGACGACGCACTCTATGGCGATGAAGGCAACGATACATTGCTGGATGGAGAGGGTCGCGACACCATCTATGCGGGGAATGGCGACGATCTGATCTTCGTGACTGCGGATAGTGATTACGACGATTACCGCGGTGATGGTGGTACTGATACATTGTCATTTGCTGGAGTTACCGAAAATCTCAACCTCAGCAATATGGATTATAGTGCTAGCTTCAGTGTTGGGGGCGTCAATAACAACTTCAGCAATATTGAAAGATTTATCCTCGGAGAGGGTGACGATACCTTTTACACGTATTACTACAACCGTGACTACAACCCATTATGGGTAGAGGGCGGTGCAGGCGACGATTACATTGTTATGGCTGGTTACGCTACAAGTACAGCCTATGATGCCCCTGACTCTTTATTTGGTGGTGCCGGCAATGACTCCTTGTTTGGTCAAAGTGGTAACGACCTTCTTGAAGGCGGTGATGGTGATGATTATCTCCATGGTAGCTTCAATGACGATGTTCTCTATGGTGGTGCCGGTAATGATGTGATTTGGGCTGGACAGTTGTACTCTAATTGGACAGATAACGACACTGTAGATGGTGGTGACGGACTCGATGTTCTATACATGTACGGTGCAAACCAAGTGGTCAATATCGATTTGTCAACCGATTGGCAATCAACCATGGGTAGCTACGGTCTAGGAAATGATGTTGTCAGCAACATGGAAGGTGTCATTGGTGATAACTACAGCGATAGTATTGTAGGTTCCTCTGGTAACGACATCATTGGTGGTGGTCGAGGTGGTAATGACACCCTGATCGGTGGTGATGGCATTGATACCCTTACCTACTTCGATTACAGCTCAGCAGTCCAAGTTGATTTGGCGGCAAGTGTGTATGCTGGCGCTGGAACAGACGTTATTTCTGGCTTTGAAAACGTTCAAGGGGGCACGCAAGGCGATACTTTGGCAGGCGACTCGGGAGATAACTATCTATCGGGTGAAGGGGGTAATGATACGATTACTGCGGGTGCAGGTAACGATACCTATGCGGGTGGAACTGGCACCGATACGATCGACTTTAGTAACCTGTCTGCAGCAGTCGTCATCGATGCGGTAGCCAATACTGCCACTGATGGTACTAATGATTACGTACTGAAAACTTTCGAGGTTTATAAAGCGACGACGCTTGATGACTCGATTAAGTTGGCTACCTCAGTAAATGTCACGATAGATGGTGGTGCCGGTTTAGATACTTTGGATTACTCTGCGATTAGTAGCGATATATCGTTGTCGAACTTCACGTTCGCAAATACAACAGCTGCTACTTGGTCAACGCCAGATGCTAAGACGCATAACTACGTCAATATTGAGAAATTCATTGCTGGTTCTGGTGATGATTCTCTTGGTGTGGCCAGCGGTAATGCCTACTTTGATGCAGGCGCGGGCGACGATACCATCAACGGCGGTACTGGTAACGACACACTGATCGGTGGTGCAGGTAATGACCTCATTACCCTAACCGCGGGTGAAGACTCGGTTGACGGCGGTGATGGAATAGACGTTCTAGATCTATCTAGCACATCAGATGCCTTGACTATTGACCTATCAACTTCATGGCAGGGAACCCTAACCCTTACCAACTTAGGCACTAACTCAGTGGCTAACTTCGAAGGTTTAATCGGTGGTTCTGGTGATGACAGCATTACTGGTACGAGCGGCGATGACATCATCGGTGGTGGCGCTGGTACAGATACACTAGCAGGTGGTGAGGGTAACGATACCTTAACGTTTGCTAGTACTTCTGGCGCAGTTACTGTCGACTTAGGAGCTGGTACTGTAACCAACGATGGGAATGGTAACGCGGAAACCTTTACCGGTTTTGAAACTGTTATTGGTGGATCAGGCTCCGATAGCATAACAGGTAGTGCAGGCAATGACCGACTCGAAGGCAATGCCGGCAATGATACCTTTATCGGTACTGCGGGTGCTGACACCATTGTTGGTGGTGCAGGTACAGATTATGTCGATTACACAGGTTATGAAGGTGATCTTATTATCGATATGAAGAACCTAACGGTAACCAAAGACGACGGCTCAGTAGATACATTGATTGATGTTGAGTTTGTCCGTTATGCAGGTGATGGCAATGACTCGATCGTAGGGTCCGATCTGAATGAGGTGATCTATGCAGGTAGTGGTGACGACACCATTGATCTTGGATACGGTCAAGACACCATTTATGCGGGTGCCGGTAATGACGTATTGATAATGACTCAAGAAACTGGGTATTACTATAACTACTATTTTGGTGGTTCTGGTACTGACCTCCTAAGCTTTGAGCAATTTAGCTATGGCATTAGTGATTATTTCGATATCAACGACGGAAATGACAGCATCTACTTGAACTCTAGATCTCAATATTTCTATCAGATAGAAGGGGTTATCGGTACAGAGTTCAACGACACATTGCGTGTTGGCTCTTTCTACACATCGAATTCGGGAGATTACACTACGCCATATGGTGTCTACTTCGAAGGTCGAGGTGGCAATGATTCACTTTATGGATACAGCGATTCAACCTACGGTAACGATACCTTACTTGGTGGCAGCGGTGATGACCTCCTCTACGGTTATAACGGTGGTGATAGTCTACTAGGTGGAACGGGCGCCGACACCATTGATGGTGGTAACGATCAAGATACCATTTATGGTGGAACCGGTAACGACTCTCTCGTAGCTGGAAACGGTGATGATTCTGTTTACGGTGAAGATGGCGATGACACCATCAATGGTACATCGGGCAACAACTACCTCTCTGGTGGCTCTGGTGTTGATACCATCACCGGAGGCTCTGGTAGCGATACTATTAATGGCGGTGCCGGCGATGACGTGATTGACGGTGGCGCAGGTGTCGATGTTATTGACCTTTCTGGTGCAGCCGCAGCAGTTACTATCGACTTTAGTTCGGGCTACACACTGTCTATCAATGATTTGAACCTCGGTAACGACACTATCAGTAACATCGAAGGTGTATTGGGTACGGCTGGTGATGACAGCATGACCGGCGGTGCTAACGATGACATCTTTGGCGGTGGCGCTGGTAATGACACCCTAGATGGTGGTGACGGTAACGATACTTTAGACTTCAGTCAGTCTTCTTCGGCTGTCACTTTCAATATTGCAGCTAATATTGGCGCAGTGCTTGAAGTAGCTGATGGTTTGGGTGGCACTGATAGCGTGACCAGCTTTGAAAACGTCACCGGTGGTTCCGCTGGCGATACTCTAACGGGTGATGACAACAATAACGTTCTATCTGGTAACGCCGGAGATGACACCATTGTTGACGGTGCTGGTGTAGATACCATTTATGGCGGTAATGGAAATGATGTATTTGATGTTACTTCGGATACATCTAGCGATTACTTCTACGGTGGTGTAGGTATCGATATCTTGGATATGTCTGATATTACGTACACAATTAATAACCGTTACATGTACGCTAATAGTAATACTTCTACTAACTTATACGATGGAAGCAGTACTGTTTATGCCAGAGAGTTTGAGGGTGTTATTGCAGGTAGTGCTAATGACAACATTGGATTCTATTACGGCGATTACCTAGCAGACGTTTATATTGATGGCGGTGCTGGTAATGATACGCTAAATGGTAATGATGGTAACGATACTCTTATAGGTGGTGTAGGCAACGATTACATTTATGGCGATAACGGCAACGATTTGATTCAATTCAATAGTGATGGTGTTGATTACATCAATGGTAATGGTGGTACTGACAAGATCCAGTTCGTTGTTTCTGAAGCGCTCGACTTTGCAAACAACAGCTTGGCAACTATCGACAATATCGAAATCTTCGAGTTGGCCGATGGTAACCAAGATGTCGTATTGAACGGTAGTAATATCAGCGACTTCGTGACCAGTACCAATAGCATTGCTGACAATACCACTTACCAAGGTAAGTACTTGTTAGTGGTCGACAGCACGGCTGGCAGTGACTCGCTTGAGTTGACTGGCGGTAACTGGGCAGATACAGGTGAAACGACTACCATCAATGGCGGTAGCGAGAGCTTTAGTATCTACTACGATTCAGTTAACAACGTTTACGTTGCCACTGATATTTCAGCAACCTTGAGCTAATAGCAGGTATTATGACTGAACCATTAGCTCAACAATCGTCTTCTGAAGAGGGTGAGGCGCAAGCCAAACCCTCGGGCCAAGCCGGTAGATCAGTAAAAGTCATGGATGGGGTTTATCAAACCGTCCGTTGGATTTGGGACTTCTTGTTTTCTGGGCCTTCTTCGAAAAATATTGAAGTAGATGACACCAATATTCCCATCGAAGGTATAGATGTTGCTGCCGACGGAGGGTGGTTTAAGCAGTTATTTGAACCGTTAAAACCGGCATACAAGCAAGCCCTGTTAATGGCTTTTGGTATCAATGTAATTGGGTTGTTTGCCTCTATCTTTGCGCTGCAGGTGTACGATAGGGTTGTTGCCAAAGGTGGTAATTCGACTTTGGTTGCATTGTCTGTAGGCATGTTTATTGCCATAGGTGTTGACTTCGTTCTTCGTGAGGGTCGCTCTGCCTTGATGCGAAGAGTAGGTGCGAAAGTAGAAGTCGCTATTGCTCGTTCTGTTTACCAACGTTTAACTCAATTGTCGACACTAGAGCTTGAATCAAAGCCCCCTGCTTTCTGGCAAACCATGTTCCGCGATATCGAGTTGGTGCGAAGCACCACCGCCGGAGCACCGGCTTTACTCTTGATCGATTTGCCCTTCACCGTGATGACTCTTATCGTGATTGGCATTATTGCGCCGCCCCTATTCCCACTAGCTATTGGATTGTTATTGGCGTTTGGTGCTCTAGCATGGCGATCAGAGCAGGTGATGAAAAAAGCTTCTGAAACAGAAAAAGAAAAGCTGATTAATCGAGACTCGATGCTTGCAGATCTTTCTTCCGCACGGATACAGCTTAAATCAGTGGGTCCTTCTGAGCTAATGGCAAATAAATGGGAAGAGCATTACGGCTCTTGGATGCAAGAAGCATTAGAGCGAAGCGCTGATGCAGATCGTTATAGAGATATTTCTCAAGCAATGACCATCGCTTCAACAGTAACCATGACAAGTTTTGGTGCTATTGCCATTCTTAACCAATTGATGACGATGGGGGCTTTGATTGCCGCCAATATTCTCACCGGTAAATTAGTCGGCCCCTTAGTACAATTAGTATCTCAATGGCGAACTTATGGTCAGTTTGTCGCCGCGAGGAATCGTTTAGATGATCTGTTTGCGCTTGACCTGGACCGCCAAGAAACAGCGATTTCACTACCTCGACCTAAGGGAATGGTGGTGATGGAAAACTTACATTTCGCTTATCCTGGCATGCAAGAACAACAAGTGTCTGCGGTATCTGGCAGGCTGGGTGCGGGAGGTTTGCATGCAATTGTGGGCAACAACGGTAGTGGCAAAACTACGCTATTAAAGTTGTTACGCGGTATGTACCTGCCATCAGAGGGGCGTGTATTAATAGATGATGCCGATATTGAACAATTTGGCCACCAAGATCTAGCTCGTTGGATTGGCTACTTGCCACAACAGCCGCGATTGGTATTAGGTTCAATAAAGGATAATTTGTTGTTGGGAGCAAGTAGCGCCACGGATGAACAAATAATCCAAGCCTGTAAATTAGCGGGTGCCTATGACTTTATATTATCGCTTCCTGACGGGTTTGATACCCAGGTAGGTGAAGCGGGATCAAGATTTTCCAATGGCCAGCGTAAGCGCATTGCTATTGCTCAAACGCTGATGAACAACCCACCAATAATTTTGATGGATGAGCCTACATCAGACCTTGATATAGGTGCTGAGAGGTTGTTTGTAGAGTCGATGAAGGGGTTAGCTAAAGATCACACAGTGATTTTAGTGACCCACAGCCCCAATGTACTGACCCACTGTGATGGCATAGTCATTATGGACAGTGGCAAGGTTGTAGCCGCGGGTAAAGGCGAAGACATGCTCCCTAAAATTGGTATAAGACAACCAAGTATTGCGTCTATCGGGGGTGAACATGCCTCATCGTAAATTAGATAGCGTACTTTCCACACAGGGCAAAATTAATTGGCGCAAGCGCGATAAGCGTATTTTGATATTATTTGTTGCCGCTGTGTTGTGGGCCTTTTTTGCTCAAGTTGATCGAGTCATCACGGCTCCTGGAAAGGTGGTACCTTTTAATAAGGTCAAAGCTATTCAGCACTTAGAAGGTGGGATTATTGAGCAGTTGTATGTTCAAGAAAACGAACAAGTAAAAGCTGGCCAGCCTTTAATTGCACTGAATTTAGCAAGCTCAGGTGTTAACGGTGCTGAGATGGAAGCACGCTTGGGTGCTCTAACTATTTCTCAACAGCGATTGATTGCAGAGTCTCGTGGTGGTGACTTTTCGGTAGTCGATGCGTTTGATGCCAAGTTACAACAATCCGCTAATGCTGAACTCAATACGTTTAAAACGCGCACCGACGAACTTAAAGAGACCTTATCAGCTATTCGTGGCCAAATTGACCAAGCGGAAAAGCGGGTTTCCGAGCTTGAAGCTAAGCAAGTTGCTCAAAAACAAAGTTTGGAAATTGCCCTCAAGCAGTTAGCTATTTCAGACAAGCTTGTAGCAGACAAATTGGTCTCTGAATTAGAGCATTTTGAAAGGCTGCGTGCTGTTGAACGAGCCCGTGGTGATATAGCCGCTACTGTCGAAGCCATTGCGGGTGCACAAGCCTTGGTGCAAGAGTCTGAAGCCCGTATTCGCGAAGAAACAGCGCGCTTTAAACGTCGTGCATCTGACGAATTAGGTGATGTTGAACGCCGTTTGACTAGTTTAAAAGAAGAGCTGATAAAAGCGCGTGAACAAGAAGCGCGTTCAGTTATTCGCTCGCCAATTGATGGCTTTGTTAAAAATATTAAATACCAAGCGTTGGGTAATGTTGTAAAACCTGGCGAACCCATTATGGAAGTGGTACCGATAAAAGATCGTTTAGTGGTTGAGCTTAAGCTTTCCCCTGTGGATCGCGGTTTTGTTATTGAGCAACAGCAATCACTGATAAAAATTTCTGCATACGATTATTACCGTTATGGGGGAATCGAAGGCCAGGTCGAAGGTATCGGTGCCGATACGACTATTGGTCAAGAAGGCGAACAATATTATCGCGTAATCATTGGGACAGATCGTGATTACGTTGGTGAAAACCCAGAGGCAATGAAGATCACACCCGGTATGACTGCTGAAGTGGCGATTAAAGTTGACTCACAATCTGTTCTTTGGGCTTTGCTGCGACCGATTTTGAAGGTTAAAAGCGAAGCATTAAGGGAAACTTAAATAAACAATGGTTAAGGGGGAAACGATGACCATTAACAAAAAACTTTGCTCAGCCATGGTGGCGTTGGCTTTTTCAGGCCAGTTGCAAGCCTCACCTCTAGCCAGTGAGTTATCTCATTTGGTTAGTACGCATCCTTTGTTGCAAGCAAGTGAAAGCACAAAAGAAGCAACGCGTTTAAATACTGAAGCGGTAAAAGCAAGCTTAATGCCTACGCTAAAAGTTACCGGTAGTTATGGTAACGAACAAATTTCAACACAAAGCTATCTTCCAGATGCAAATTTTAATCTAGGTTATAGTGGTGTTGGTCCTCAGCAGTATAGCGACCTTGACGGCCATAAAATTGGCTTTAGTTTGGAATCTAACTTGTATGCAGGTGGTCGTGATTTAGCACGTGTTACCGATGCGTATCTAGATATTGACCTCAAAGATGCCGAACACAGAAGCCTCACTCAAGATGTTATCTTAGAAGGGATTACGGCTTATTTGCAAGTTGCCCGCTATTTAACCTTGATTGAATTGACCAAAGAGAACGAGAACTCAACCCGTAACCAACTTGAATTGGAACGTAAACGTGTTGAAGCGGGTGGTGGTGTTGAAGTAGACGCCTTACAAGCTAAGACTCGATTGCAAGTTGTCCGCGAACGTAGCGTCTTCTATCGTCAAGCGCTTCGTGATGTGTTGGCTAATTACGAACAAGTTTTTGGCCATGCTCCAAATATGAATCAGCTGCAGTCACTGGATATTTTTGAGCCTGAAATGCCCATGACCCTTCCTGAAGCATTGGCGACCAGTGTTCGCATGAGCCCCAACATGACGGCGGCGTCCATTCAAACAGAAAAAGCTAATGAAAGCGTTAATATGGCGCGTTCTGCATACATGCCTCAATTTGATTTAGTCGTAAGCAAAAGTCGCGACAACGACAAGAATATGTTGGCTTATCGTTCAGACTTCTTTGCTGGGGTAAGAATGACTTGGGAATTCAATTTGGGTCGTGAAAGCTTGTATCAAAAAGACTCTGCGATTCAAACTAGCCTTGCTCAACGTCAGCGTGCAGAAAACATTCGCAACAAAACGGCTGAAGCTGTCCGTATGTCTTGGAACCAAGTGATCAATGGTAAAGAGCGTTTAGAATTATTGGCCGATGCATCTTCTATTGCTAAACAAGTTATGCAAGATAGAAAGAAACTGCGTGATGCGGGTAAAGAGACGGCGTTAAGCGTTTTGGATGCAGAAGTTGAATACTATGGCGTGTTAGCGAATAGAATTAATGCGCTGTATGACACCCGCATTAATTCATATCGTTTACTGTCGGCAATTGGTAAACTTAGTCCTGAAATTATTGGCTTAAACAGTAGATTACGTCTTCCTGTTCAGTCACTAAAAGTTGACATAGACAATTTATAAATCGTGTGGGGTACCATGCAGGATCTTCAAAAAATGGTACCTGCGCTTTATTACAGCGCGGAGAGTTATAGTACTAAAGGCTCCAAGTTAATGGGCCGACAAGCGGCAGGCGAGGCGTTTTTAAGAGCCTTGCTTAGGGCTTTCCCCAACGAGCCAGTGCATGCATTGCTTCATTCCCCCAAGGATGCAGCACTGATAGACAAAGAACTTGCTGGGTTTGGTCACACCGCGGGTATACATAAGCACCACCTCTCCTCCTTGGAGGCCATGACGGCCTCCATGCTTTATTTACCCTCCCCCGGGATAGATGAGATAGCTTGGCATCGATTAAAAATGGGCGATCGCTCATTCAGTTTGTGCGGAGTGACCCATACCACGGCAACCCATCGTGTTATGGAAACCATAGCTAATCTGCCATTAGCTCCCATTAGACCTTGGGATGCACTCATTTGTACTTCACGCTCAGTGCGAAACACCGTGCAACGTATTATTGAACAGCAGTTTGATTATTTGCGATGGAAGCTGGGCGCAACCCGCCTCGAATTACCACAACTTCCTGTCATTCCGTTGGGGGTGCATTGTGACGACTATCAGTTTTCAAAGAATCAACAGCAGAAGGCACGTAAACTATTAGGCGTTGCAGATAACGATATTGTGCTGCTCTTTGTGGGTCGTTTGTCATTTCATGCCAAAGCGCACCCTCATCCCATGCTAGCAGCATTACAGCGAGTCGTTGAAAAGGGTGTAGGTTATAGAAAGCTTCATTTGGTGCAATGCGGTTGGTATGCCAACCAAGCCATTGAAGATGCATTTAATGAAACACAACAAATCTTGGCCCCTAGTGTAGTACATCATTATTTGGATGGCAGGGAGGCAGAAAATCGCCAAACTGCCTGGGCAAGCGCTGACATATTTATTTCTCTGTCGGATAACATACAAGAGACCTTTGGCCTAACACCCATTGAAGCTATGGCGGCAGGCATTCCTAGTGTTGTCAGTGATTGGGATGGCTATAAAGACACTATTGATCATGGTGTGTCGGGGTTCCGTGTCAAAACTATCATGCCAGCGGCTGGCGGTGAGAGTGAAAACATTGCTCGGCGCTATAATTTGGGCGAAGACACCTACGATATGTACTGTGGTCAAACATGCCAATATATCGGCGTTGATGTTCAACAAACGGCCGATGCTGTTTATCAATTAGTTACCGATAAAAGCCTACGTAAAACGATGGGCGAAAATGCAAATAAACGTGCCCAACGAATTTTTAGTTGGGACATCGTCATGGACAAGTACATCGAGCTGTGGCGACAATTAGAACACTTGAGGCATAGCCACAGCGATAGTTTTGGGGTTAACCCAATTAAGCAATCACCCAGTCGCATGGATCCTTTTGACTTGTTTGATGATTACCCCTCGGTCATAGCGAATGACCATGGTGAATTTTTGTTAACTTCACCCTTGAATGAAGAGGATTACCAGAGAATTGTATCGCTAGCCACTTTTCGATATGCCAAGCGTGTTATTCCTAGCTGGCAACAGGTGAAGTTAGTACAAACTTCTATGGGTTCAAAAAAGCAGTCATTTGAAGATATAAGCAGCCAATGTAAAGCGGCTTTAGAAACGTCAACGTTGTCAGAGACACTCTGCTGGCTTGTGAAAGTCGGTGCTGTGTCCATTTAATGGAATATCTGTGAACATACTATTCATCCACCAAAATTTTCCAGGCCAGTATAAGCACTTAGCTCCAACACTTGTGAGCCAAGGCCATAAAGTGGTGGCTATTGGCATGCACAGAAATGCGCCGATTGATGGTGTTGAGTTTATTCAATACAAAGCCAAGCGTGGCACCACCAAGGATATTCATCCTTGGGTGATAGACTATGAAGCCAAAGTGATCCGTGCTGAGGCATGCGCTGAAGTCTGCCATAGCTTAAATACAAAAGGATTTGTCCCCGATGTTATTTTTGTGCATCCCGGTTGGGGTGAAGCGTTGCTTTTAAGGGAAGTTTGGCCAACAGCCAAACAAATACACTTTGTTGAGTTTTACTATGGCCCCGAAGGTAAAGACGTTGGATTTGATCCTGAATTCCCCGTGCCCAATTTTTCTGGTCGCTGCCGCTTACATATTAAAAACACCAATAATTTGATGAATTTGTATGGTATGGATGTGGGCGTCTCACCAACGGAATGGCAGCGCTCTACCGTGCCACAACAATTTCAATCGCAAATTCATGCCATCCACGATGGTGTGGATACCCAAAAACTTAAACCCAATCCAAAAGCGGTACTTCGTGCTAAGGATGATCGTGGCAGAGAGATAGAACTTCGAAAGTCTGATCGTGTCATCACCTTTATAAATCGCAATTTCGAGCCAAATCGCGGCTACCACTCATTTATGCGAGCATTGCCAGAGATCTTGGTGAAAGATCCAAAAGCTAGGGTAGTGTTGATTGGTGGCGATGATGTTTCTTATGGTGCAAGGCCAGATAATGGCTCTTGGAAGGAAAAATATCGCGCAGAGGTTGCCGATAAAATCGATGATAGCCGAGTTCATTTCTTGGGCAAGGTACCTTACGACGTATATTGCGCTGCCATGCAAATCTCAAGCGCCCACGTTTATTTGACGTATCCCTTTGTACTTTCGTGGTCGATGCTTGAAGCCATGGCGATGGGAGCCCCTGTTATTGGATCAAGAACGCCTCCAGTAGAAGAGGTGATTGAAGACGGCGTTAACGGCTGGTTGGTTGATTTCTTTGACTACGAAGCAATTGCCAAAGTGACTTTGGCAACATTAAAAGCAAATACATCAAAAGTAACTCAGCGCGCACGGAAAACTATTGTCGAACATTATGATCTCCATAGTGTTTGTTTGCCTGCTCAATTAGCGTTATTGGATTCTATAATTGATGAACACCCTGAATAATAATGTAAAAGCCCAAGCTCTAAAGCTATTAGCGCCAGAACCCTCTAATCAAACATTGAATAATGTTTTGCGCTGGTTTTGCAAATGGCGGTCTTCGATAATTGCAAAGACTTGGATTACGAAGCAAGGGTTAACCGTTTATGCAGGTCCTTTTCAGGGAATGACGTTTTTGGATCGTTCACAAGAAGGCTGTCATTTACCAAAATTGATAGGCTGTTATGAACAACCTATTCACGAAGATCTTCAAAGATTACTCAAAAATTCATACGGTAATATTTTGAACATTGGCAGCGCCGAAGGATACTACTCCGTTGGCTTGGCAAAAATGGCGCCAAATACTACAGTTGTTGCCTGCGATACTAACCCTAAAGCTGTAGATGCTTGTAAGCAATTAGCCGCCAAAAATCATGTCGGCAACATTGAATATCATCCAGAATTTACACCTGGTGATTTCGAAAAGTATTCCAATGGAAGAACGCTTATTGTTTGTGACATTGAAGGTGGCGAGGATGATTTACTTGATCCTTCTAAAGCGATAGAACTTAGTGGTATGGATATTATCGTAGAGTCTCATGACTGCTTTATTCCGGGATTAACACAAAAGCTTATTGAACGCTTTTCAACTACCCATGCCATCAAACTTATTGAGGACAACGGTACTAGATCGTTGCCAATGATGCCGGGATGGTTTCATAAGATCCCTAATTTGGATCAGCTAATGTGCACTTGGGAGTGGAGATCAGGTCCAACACCTTGGCTTATTATGGAGGCCAAGTAGTAAAAATTAGTCAAACTTTACGTTTGGTTTATTCTTCAGGTATTACACTTACTCCTTAGAATATTGTCGAAAATTCCTTTTGCTAAGTAGTCTATCGTCTATGAATAATGAATCCATTTGAAGCTCAAGTCATATTAACAAGCGAGTCTTTTCTACTGCGGCCTTTAATGGCAGATGATTTTGATGCTCTCTACGAAGTCGCCAACGACCCGTTGTTGTGGGAGCAACACCCTCAACACGACCGCTGGCAGAAGCCTGTGTTTGAAGCCTTTTTCAACACAGCCTTAAACAACCCAGAGGGTTGCTATGTGATTGTTGAGCGAGAAAGTATGGATATTGTGGGT
>Ga0209955_1000105_pt1 | contig 34618 bp, 41 predicted proteins | sample SalPonA_A_H2O_MG_FD_185716 | JGI IMG/M metagenome (GOLD analysis project Ga0209955, IMG submission 185716) | Water microbial communities from South San Francisco under conditions of wetland restoration - Salt Pond MetaG R2A_A_H2O_MG (SPAdes)... | ecosystem: Environmental > Aquatic > Non-marine... | reverse complement strand
TGTATAAACATACTTAATAGAGTTTCTTAACTCAAAAAGGTGGAAACCACCTGGTTAGTCTAGTTAATATCTTTTCAATAGAAAAGAGTTCCTAGAAATCCCTTTCCTTTAGGTAGGGGTTGTTTAATTGAGATTTAATTTCTTTAATTGATTTCTTTGACAATGTAGAAATTATACTTTTTGCTTCTCCTATAAATTCTTTTGATATTTCAGATAAAGATTCATTTGGAATACATAAAAATACTATTTTATTTTCAATATTTATTTTTTTGCTTTTAATAATTTTCACTTCTTGTTTTATTTCATTTTCAAAACTTATATAATTTTTAGGTTCTTTTACAACCAATGTCAGTCTATGTTTATTTTTTAACCCTTTTGTTAAACTTTTTCCTAGATTTCCAAATCCTACAATTATTATTGAATTTATTTCTTCCATTTTTTTCTCTTTCATATTTTTTTGAATTATACAAAAAAATACATATTAAAATATTTAAATATGATATTATTAAACTACTTACAATAAAAAGGAGTTAAAATGTTTATTAAAATAATTTCATTTATATTTATTTTTTCTTTATCATTAAATGCTATTGAAATAACAAAAGAAGAGTGTAATAATAAAGAAGATAATTATATATATAGTGGTGGTGAATGTATTAATTTTATTACATATGAAGGGGAAGACAATGAAGACATCATTGTTTTAGTTCATGGTACTTGGAAAGAAGGTACAAATATTTTAGGTAGATATAATACTTTTGCTGAAAATATTAATATGAATACAGATAAAACTGTAATTGCTATTGCATTACCTGGTTATAGTGGTTCTTCTATGAATAATTTATTATCTATTGATAATAAATTATATAAACATCAAGCAACAAATATTGAATATGTTGATTTTTTAAAATCTTTAATGATTTCTTTAAAAGAAAAATATGAAGCAAAAAATATTACTTTTTTAGGACATTCTGCAGGTGCTAAATTAGGTGCTGTTTTAGCCGGTAAAGAACCCAATTTATTTAAAAATGTTATTTTAGTTGGTGGTAGATATATTAGAAATGAAAAAGATAAAAAAGAAGTTTTAATGCCTAGTGATTTATTATTAAATAATAATGAAAATAAAACTAATTTTATTTTTGTATATGGTACTATTGATAAAATATCACCTCCTAAAAATACAATTGATTTTGTAAAAAAATTATCTTCATATAATAAAAAAACTCAGATTTTCAAATCAGTTAATTCACCTCACCTTGATTTAGAAATGACAGAAACAACAATGGAAACTATTAATTCTTTATTTGAATAAATGTAGTTTTTATAAAACTCTCTCATATTTGATTTAAGAACTTAGGATTCACCAATATTTATAAGAACACATTAAAAAAAATGTGTTCTTTAATATTTCTTTTTTTTTATAATTATTTTAAAAGGTTTTACATGAAAAATATTTTTAATGAAAAAAAATTTAAAAAGTATATACATCCTGATATTGATTCACTTGATGTAATAATTGACTTTAAACAAAAGACAATTAATTTTCTTTTTGATTTTGAAGATTTTTTCTCTTTTGAAGGAAATATGTTTGATATTTTTCTATGGTATTATGAAAATCCAGCAGATAATTATAATTATATTATTAATAAATCTGAAATGGAATATCAAGTATTAGTTTTAATAGATAAAAGAACAGGTCATAGAAGTTTAAAAAATTGGGATAAAAATAAAAATGCAATTATTTACAAATTTGTTTCTTTAAGAAAAGAACATTGTAAATACTAATTTTTTTTAACATTTTATTTAATATTTTTTTGACATTTAATAATACCAGTTCTTTTTAAATCTATTGTTATAATCGTTTATATATTAAAATAAATTTCTCTATCTTTATTTTTTCAAAAAGAAATTTATTTTTTTCTTTTATAATATAATTTAAAAGGACAATCTTGTTAAAAAATTTTGGTAAAACTTTAAAAGAAATGCCAACACTAGCAAAAATGGTGGTTGTTGGGTCTGTTGGTTTAATTGTTATAGGTTCTTCTATTTCTTCTCAAACCAATATAGGTTTTGGTTTAAAAGTTATCTATTCTCAATATTCTGGTAATGAAGTTAATATAAATACAGAAAATGATAAACAACAACTTATGGCTTTTGATATTACAAGTGGAAAATATAAAACAAAGAAATATTATGTTGTTTCAGGTGATAACAATGAAATTGAAATAAATCAAATTGGTTCTTGGTTAAATTTAATGACTGATAAAATTAAATTATCTACTAAAATAACAAATCAAGAAAAAGAAATTTTTATTGAAAGATTACCTTTACTTGTTAAATTAGGTTTTAAATCAGAAGAAAATTTACCTTTACCTAAAGATATTAAAGATATTATCAATATTGATGTTGAAAATGATATCCCTATTATTACTTATTTAGATAATAATAATCATATTAATTTTAAAAATATATCTAGGTTAGGAATATTAGCTGATGCCAATGCTAAATATATTACACAAGAACAAGCAAAAAACTTAGGTATTTCATTAGATAATGATATTTCAAATGGTGGTTTTAAATTAAATACAAGGATGTTATCTAAATTTGATGAAGATAATTATGATACTTATGTATTACCAAAAGATTTTAAAAACATTATTAGTATCACTAAAAATAAAAATGAAAAATTAATTTCATATAAGACTATAAATGGTTCTTTAAAAATATTTAAACAAGATGATATCAATACTTTAAATACTAACTATACTATTGTTGATAAGAATGGTCATGATTTATTTAATAAAAGTAATAATATTTCTAAATCTAAATCTATTAATGTAGATCTTTTTAATAAAATAGTAGATAATTCTAATGAAACAAATATTTTAAAAATAAATGTAGATAGAGAAGATATTTCAAGTATTGAAAGTATTGACCAAAATGGAGGAACTCTATATATATCATACATACCTTCAAAATCAATTGATACAAATCAAAGAATAAAAGTTGAAGGCATTGGTATGACTATGGGGGTTTTTAATCCAAAGTTTATTTTAACAAATAATACTTTAAAAACTAATAATAATCAAAGCATACAAAGGTAAAAAATGGAAGATATTAGAAAATATGTTGATAATTTAGAAAACTTAGAAGAATTTATTTATTTAATTTATGTTGATACAAATGATGAAGAATTTAATGAATTATTAAATTCTTATATTGAAAAAATTAAAAAAAAATTGGAAAATCCAAATTATTTACAAGTTATAGAATTGTCTATCATTCCAGATAATTTAAAAACTTTATTAACTTTTGGAAGTTCTATTTTCCCATTATTAGTGTTTAAAAACAAAGGTGAAGCACCTACAATAATTGAAGGTATCAAATAAAGTCTAAATTAATAACCTCTCCATAAAGGAAGGTGTTTTCTTGTTTTAAACTGATAAAAAATATAAAAAATAATAATTTTGCTTATTTGGCCTTGACAAATAAAAAAAAATGTATTATAATTTTTTTGGTTGACATAAAGAAACTTGTTAACTATTAAAAGATTGTCTTAGGAAATCTTAACAATTATTATTTTTTGCCATGTGAAAAAATAGATGATACTAACAAACATTATATTGTTTTGATTGTTCTATAAACAATCTTTATTGTAAAAATAAAGGAGTTTATTATGAATATATATGAAAAAATTACTAACCAATTAAATGAAACTATTGAGAGTGCATTCTCATTAGCATTACATAACAAAAATCAAGAAATAAATAATATACACATTTTATGGGCATTAACAACCAATTCAAATAGTGTTTTTTGTCAAGTATTAAATAAAATGAATATTGATAAAAAAATTATTGAAAATAAAATCATTTCTTATGTTGAAAAATTACCTAAAACTTCTCAAATATCAAAAGATTCTATTACTATAAGTCATGATGTTTTAGATTTTTTAAATAAAGCAGAAGGATTAATGACTTCTAATGGAGATAGTTTTATCTCTGTTGATACTTATTTATTAGCTAATGTTAAAAATAATCCTTTTTATGAAATATTTAAAGATTTTTTAGATATAACTGAATTAAAAAAGAATTTTGAAAGTTTAAGAAACAATCAAAATGTTAATTCAAAAAATGCAGATGATAATTTTGATAATTTAAATAAATATGGCATTGATTTAAATAAAAGTGCATTAGAAGGTAAATTAGAACCTGTTATAGGTAGAGAAGAACAAATCAATAGAATGATTTCTATTTTAATTAGAAAAACAAAAAACAATCCTATTCTTTTAGGGGAACCAGGTGTTGGTAAAACTGCTATTGTAGAAGGTTTAGCACAAAAAATTGTCAATAAAGAAGTACCCACTTCATTATTAAATAAAAGAGTTGTTTCTCTTGATATGAGCGCACTAATTGCTGGTGCAAAATATAGAGGTGAGTTTGAAGAAAGATTAAAAGCTGTTATTGATGAAGTAAAACAATCTGGTAATGTAATTTTATTTATTGATGAGATACACACAATTATAGGTGCAGGAGCTAGTGAAGGTTCTATGGATGCTGCAAATATTTTAAAACCAAGTTTAGCAAGAGGTGAATTACATACTATTGGTGCTACTACTTTAAAAGAATATAGAAAATATTTTGAAAAAGATCAAGCTATGCAAAGAAGATTTCAACCAATAAGCGTTGATGAACCTAATGTTAATGAAAGTTTACAAATTCTTAGAGGAATTAAAGAAAAATTAGAAACACATCACAATGTAACCATTAATGATAGTGCATTAGTAGCTGCTGCTAAATTAAGTAATAGATATATTACTGATAGATTTTTACCTGATAAAGCAATTGATTTAATTGATGAAGCAGCAGCAGAATTAAAATTACAAATTGAATCAGAACCCAATGATTTAAGAAAAATTAAGTATGTTATTGGTCAATTAGAAGTTGAAAAAGAAGCTTTAAAAATGGAAAATACTAAACAAAATAATCAAAGAATAAAAGAAATAGAAAAAGAACTTTCTAATTATAAAGAAGATAAATTAAACCTAGAAATACGTTTTAATAATGAAAAAGAAACTTTTAATTCTATTTCAAATATTAAAATTGAAATAGATGAATTAAAAACAAAAGCTGATAGAGCTAAAAGAGAAGGTAGATTTGAAGAAGTTGCACAAATTGAATATGGATTAATTCCCAATTTAGAAAAACAAATTATTGAAAAAGAAACACTTTGGAATGAAATGCAAAAAGAAGGGACTTTATTAAAAAAATTTGTTGATGAAGAAGGTATTGCAAGTGTAGTTTCAAGATGGACAGGTATCCCTATAAATAAAATGTTAACAACTGAAAAAGAAAAAATACTTAATATTGAAAGTGTATTAAGTAAAGAAGTTATAGGACAAGAAGAAGCAATTAAATCTATTTCAAAAGTTATTAAAAGAAATAAAGCAGGTTTAAGTGATAACAATAAACCTATTGGTTCTTTTTTATTTTTAGGTCCAACTGGTGTAGGTAAAACTGAAAGTGTAAAAACTCTTGCTAGATTTTTATTTGATGATGAAAAAGCACTTATTAGATTTGATATGAGTGAATATATGGAGAAACATAGTGCAAGTAGATTAGTTGGTGCTGCACCAGGTTATGTTGGTTATGAAGAAGGTGGTCAATTAACAGAAGCTGTTAGAAGAAAACCTTATAGTATTATTTTATTTGATGAAATTGAAAAAGCACATCCTGATGTTTTTAATATTTTATTACAAGTGTTAGATGACGGAAGGTTAACAGATAACAAAGGTGTAACGGTTGATTTTAAAAACACTATTATTATTTTAACTTCCAATATAGGTTCTTCTAAAATTATTGAAATAGAAGATAAAGAATTAAGAAAAAAAGAAATTAATAATGAATTAAAAAGTTTTTTTAGACCTGAATTCTTAAATAGATTAAATGATATAGTTATTTTTGAACAATTAACATTTAAAAACATTAAAGGTATTGTAGATATTTTATTTAGTGATTTAGAGAAAAAAATATCACAAAGAGAAATATTTATTAATATGACTGAAAATGCAAAAAATGATATTGCAAAGATTGGGTTTGACCCTATATATGGTGCAAGACCATTAAAAAGAGCATTATATGACACTGTTGAGGATCAATTAGCAGATTTTATTTTAGAAGATAAAATATCTTCAGGAGATATTGTTACTATTGATTCAAAAGATGGTATAATTACTTTAACTAATTAAAAAGGATAACATTATGAAAAAAATTTTTTTAACTTTATTAAGTGGAACTATGTTGTTGACAGCAAATGAAAATATAGATAGATACATGGAAGAGATACATCAAATTGATATGGAAAAAAAATATTTATTTCAAAAAATGAAGTTGTTACAAGATAGAGAAAGAAATCTTATTAAAATGATACATAATAATTCTAAGATAGAGTATGATAGACAAAGAAAATTTAATGATTATTATTATTATATGAAACCATATTATGAAGAACCAAGAAGAATGGAACAAGAAGAATATGATAAATTAAGAAATGATTGGTTTTTTAATTTTAAAAATTCTTTTGATGATAGAGTTCATCAAGGTTTAGTAAAAAAAATACATAAAGATATGATTAGAATCAACAAACAAGTAGATAAAAATAAATCTAAATTCATTAAGAAAGAAGATTTAAAAAATGAATATAAAATACATATTAAAGTTGATAGTGAAAAAGATTTAAAATATTCAATTGAAAATCATATTTTAACTATTAATATTGAAAAAAATGTAAAAAAAGAAGGTTTCTCTTCTTTTAATTCTTCTATTTTTATAGAAACTTTACCAAAAAATGTTGATACAAAAAGTATTAAAAGTATTTTCAATACAAAAGATAAAATCTATACATTAACATTCAAAAAAATTGCAAAGATTTAATAGTTATAATTTATTTAGTAAATAACAAAGGATAAATATGAAAACAAGAGAAGAAATAATTGATACATTGTTAGTTGAAAATCAACATTTTAAAATTTTACATGATGCTCATAGAGAGTTAGATAAAGAAATTATTGATAATTTCAATACATTAAGTGAAAGTGAATTAAAAGATAAGAAACAAAGAAAACTCTTATTAAAAGAAGAAATGGAAGAGTTTATTATAGAAATTACAAAAAAAGAGAAAAATAAAGAAAAAAAGGGTAGATAATGAAAAAGATGATAAGAGATAAATATAAAGATATTATAGAACCTTCAAAAATCTCTTATTCTGAAAACAAAGAAGATAATTTAAATTATTTAAAAAACAAATTGTTAGAAGAAGTAAAAGAGTTTATTGAAACTGATCTTACTTCTTTAGAAGAATTAGGTGATGTTTTGGAAGTAATTGATAGTATTAAATCATTTCAGAATATAGAAGAAAAGGAATTGTTCAAAATAAAAGAAGAAAAAAAAGAAAAATATGGTGGATTTTATGATTTTTTAATATTTGAAAAAAATGAAGAACCTGAAGAAATTATTGAAGAAACAAACTATAATCAAATTGAAATATATGAAGGTGAATTAAAAAAATTAAAAAAACAATTATTACATATTGGTAAAGAACATTCTCAAAAGATTTTTAATTTAAAAAAAGAACATAATTTAAAAATACAAAAAATGAATGAAAATTTCATTGAAAATCTTTTGTCTCCAATAGACACTTTAAACAATGCTCTTTCTATGGATGTTATGAGTGATTTTTCTAACAAAAGTGATTTAGATAAAGAAAAATTATTAAATAATATGGTTGTTGGTATGGGGTTTATTAAAGACCAATTTAATAATTGTTTTTCAAAAATAGGTATAGAAAAAATTGATACTTCTGGTAATTTTAATCCTATTTTACATGAAGCTATTAGTATTGAAAACAATAAAGAAATAGAACATAATCACATTATTAAAGAAACACAAGTTGGTTACAAGTACAATGATATTGTTTTAAGACCGGCTTCTGTTATTGTTTGTAAAAAAGAGGAAAATGATGAATAAAAGTTTATATGATATTTTAGAAGTCTCTGAAAATGCTTCTATAGAAGAAATAAAAAAAAGTTATAGAAAATTAGCAAAAAAATATCATCCGGATATTAACAAAGATAGTAAAGCAGAAGAAAAATTTAAAGAAATTAATTCTGCTTATGAAGTTTTAGGGGATAGTGAAAAGAAAAAACAATATGATAAATATGGTGATAACATGTTTGGTGGACAAGATTTCCATAATTATCAACACTCACACTCAAATGTTGATATGGAAGATATTTTTAATTCTTTTTTTGGTCAAAGAAATAGTTTTAATGCTAATAGTTCTTTTGGTGATTTTGAGTTTGGTGATTTTTTTTCCACACCTAATTTGGATATTGAAAGAGAAATTTCAATTCCATTAGATGTTGCTGTTAATGGTGGTTCTTTGGAAATAAATATGAATAATGAAAATATTAAATTTAAGATACCTAAAAATATACAAGAAGGACAAAAATTAAGAATTAAAGAAAAAGGTAGAAAAAATCAAAAATACATAGGTGATTTGATTTTAATAATACATATTTCAAACACTCATGATTTTTCAATAAAAGAAGGATTTGATATTCTTAAAAAAGAAAATATCTCTTTAAAAGAAGCACTTTTTGGTGGGAAAAAAGAAATAACTAATATTGATCAAAAAACTTTAACTATTAATATTCCAAAAGGTATCAAAAATGGACAAAAAATGAGATTAAAGGGTAAAGGTTTATTTAATAATAAAACTAAAAGTTATGGTGATTTATATTTAGATATACAAATAGAAATACCTAATATAGATAGTTTGTCTGAAAATCTACAAGAAAGATTAAAAGAAGAGTTGTAAGAAGTTATTTCTTCTTACTTCTTAATTCTTTTATTCTTTCTTCTAAAACTATAATTGTTGTATGTAAATGACCACAATCTTCCGATTGAATTTTTGATTTAAAATACTCTACTTCACTTTCTAAAATATTTGCTACCACATTATTATGGATTTGGTTATCTGAATATTCTATGTCTAATATATTCATATTATTGTCCTTATATTTTATAAATATTATAAAGGACTATTTATATTTTGTAGTTTATACAAAAATATTAAATATTTTTTAATTTTAACCTTTCATTATCAAAAATATCTATTTTTTTTGATAAAATATTTTTTGCTATTTCTTTTGCTTCTTTTAATGAATGCATTTTATATGTCCCACATTGATATATATTCAATTCAGGAATATTTTCTTCACTTTTTACTTCCAATACATCTTTCATAGAAGAAATCCAGACATTTTTTATAATTTCTTCACTTGGGATACCTATCAAACTCATATAAAAACCAGTTCTACACCCCATAGGAGAAATATCTATTATTTCTATTTCTTTTCCATTTAAATGATTTCTCATAAAACCCGCAAATAAATGTTCTAATGTATGTATACCCTTTTCTGTCATTATATCTTCATTTGGTGTTGTAAATCTTAAATCAAAAACTGTTATTTTGTCACCTTTTGGCGTTTGCATTTCTTTTGCTACTCTAACTCCTGGTGCTTTCATTTTAGTGTGATCAATACAAAAACTATCTAATAATGGCATTTTATTTCCTTTTATTATTATTATAATAGTTTTTTACTTTTGTTGGATATTATTATCTTTCTAATAAGTGGTTTTTTAAACTATCTTTTCCAGAACCAGAAGGACCTACTAATAATAGTAAATTTGTATCTGGTAAGATAAATTTTTCTACTTTTGTTTTAAGTAATTCTAAGTTTAATAATTCTTTAATAATTAAAATATCTGAAGTATCTTTCTTTTTTATTAATAATTTATTAAAATTTTTTGAAATATTATCTGTTGATATTCTTTTTTCTATCATTTCTAGTGAATCACCTCTTTTTAACATATTTTCTTTTAATATACTTTGTTCTATATCTAAAAATATTGTTTTTACTTTTAACCAAGGATTTTCTTTTTGAAAGTTTTTGATATTAGTATACCCTTTATCTTCAACAATCAATACCATAATTTCATCTTTTTTTGGTTGTATAGAAGTTTTTGGTAAACCATATCTATTACCTGAAAATGAAACATGTTCTACAAACATATTTTCTTCTATCATTTTTAAAAAATTGTCTTCAGTTTGAAAATGATAATCTTTTCCATTTTCTTCACCTATTCTTGGTTTTCTTGTTGTCATGGTTACTACATCTCTATATAGAACTTTCATAATTATCCTTAAAAAATAATAATAATTATATTATTATTTAACTTAAACATTACTTAATTAAAAAAAAATTTGAATATTTATATTTTTTCTTATTTTTCTTTAAGTTGGTTTTTGGATTTTTTTTTAAATTTTGTTTTTTAGTCACTTTTTATATAAATTTTTTGTTCTTTTAAATGTTCTATACCTTTTTGAGTTTTAAATTTAATGGGAATACTTTCTCTTGTAAACTCTTTCTTTGTTTTAAAAACCAACATATGTAAATGTGGTCCAGAAGAGTATCCAGTGTTACCTGAAAAACCAATATGCTGATTTTTCTTTATAGTATCACCTTCTTTTACTATTATACCTTTATACTTTAGGTGACTATATTTTGAGTATGTGTTGTCTTCATGTTTTATAATTATATTATTACTTGGACATGATTTTTTTTCTTTAAAACAATTCTTTTTAATTTTATTTACCACTTTTACTACTTTTCCTTCTCTAATACTATATATTGGTGTACCTTCTTTTAATCCAAAGTCAAGTGCATATTGAGACTTTCCTTTATGAGATAATTTTCCATTATACCCTTGTGTTAATAATGTTGGTTCATTTTTTGGAATTGGTAAATTGTATATATAATTATCATCATGAATTGCATAATAATCACCTATAATCCATTTATATGAAATTTTTTTTTCATTAAAATTTTCTACTATATACATTGATTTTTCTTTTACTCTATATACTTTATCATTATTGATTTTTATAGTTATATCAAATATATTATCATTATTTATGATTAAATGGTTTCCCATTTTTTCAAAATAAACTGTTTTATCATTTGAAAGTAATTGAGATATAAATAGTAAAAATAAAAATAATATTTTCATTGTAGTAGATACCTTTTATTTTTATTATAAAAGGTATTTTAGTTTTTGTTTTTTTAAAGAAATCACTCTTTTTTTATTTTATTTTTTCCATTTTAATGCATTTGTTTTTTGTTTTAATATTTCAACTGAATCTAATTTTTCCCAAGGATAGTCTTCATAACCTACTTGACCTCTTTTTGCTACATTAGCATAAGTAAATGTATGTTCACTTGGTTTATCTAAACCAAATTTATTAATAATCCACATTGGTGTTCCTGGAAAAATCTCTTCCACTATTTTAGATAGTTCTTCATCTGAGAATCTACCAGTACCATAAGTATCAACTGCAATAGAAATAGGCTCTGCAATTCCAATTGCATAAGATAATTGAACAACACATTTTGTTGCTAATCCAGCTGCAACAATATTTTTTGCAATATATCTCCCTAAATATAAACCACTCCTATCAACCTTACTTGGATCCTTTGAAGATTGAGCTCCACCACCAATTGGAGAATATCCCCCAAATGTATCAACTATTAATTTTCTACCTGTTAATCCACTATCATGTAATGGTGAGTGTGAAACATATTTTCCTGTTGGGTTTATATATATTTTACATTCTTCTTTCTTGTACATAGAATCATTATTTAATTCTTCATCAATTAAAGATTGAATTAATGTTCTTACTTCTTCTATACTCATAGTATTTACACAAGGAGCTGATACAACAATAGTATCTATTTTTTTTGGTTCTGATTTTTCAAAATTTTCTTTATTTTTATAATCAATAGTTACCTGAGTTTTAATATCTACACCTAATTTACTAGGATTTTTTAAAGCAAAATCATAAATTTTTTGCATTAATCTTCTCGCATACATAATTGTTTTTGGCATATAATCTATGGTTTCTTTATCTGCATAACCAAACATAATACCTTGGTCTCCTGCTCCTATTTCACCATCTTCTCTATCTACTCCTTGACTAATGTCTGGTGATTGTTTATTTAATAATATTTGAATATTTAAATCTTCTGGATGTAAACATTCTTCTTTTGTGAAATATGGATTTCCATTATATCCTATATCTTTTAAAACTTCTTTTATCATTTTTTTATATTCTTCATCAGTTAGTTCCACTTTTGAAGTTACTTCTCCTCCTACTATAATATTTTTTCCAGCCACAAAAGTTTCAGAAGCAACTCTACTCTTTGAATCTCCCATTATTAATTTGTCCACAATGGTATCAGAAATTATATCTGCTACTTTATCTGGGTGTCCTGGACTTACTATTTCACTTGTAAATAAATATTTTTCATTCATTCTATTTCCTTTTTTGTAGATATTTATATATCTATCTATTATAACTTAAAGAATGATTTTTATATAAACTAATTTTTGTTTATTTTATTACTATTTTCTATTATTTCTTTATATAACTGTAATATAAAATTTTGAAAATCTTCATCATAATTTACAACTTCACAAACTCTATAATCTTTTATTCCTAATTCTTCTGCAACCTCTCTATATTCTATCCCTAATTCTCCATTTGTTTCACTATTATCTATGGTAAATGCAATAGGATATATTATCACTTTATCATTTTTTTCCTTTATTTCTTCTAATTTGTCTTCTAAATAAGGTTTTATCCATTCCATAGGACCTAATCTTGATTGATATGCTAATTCTATTGAATTAAATTCAATGTTTTGTTCTTTTAATAGTTTTTTTACTTCTTCTACATTTTCTTCTATTTGTTTTTGATATGGATCACCTTTATCTATTGTTCTTTGAGGTAAACCATGAGCAGAAAATATTAATGTAAAATCTTTACTATTCTCATTTTCTTTGATTTTTTCTTTGATTTTTTTTACTATTACATTATTATATTCTACTCTTTTATGATAATTATCTATTGTCTTTATTTTGGTTTCTAATCCATATTTTTTACCTTCTTTTAATAAATCTTCAATAGAAGACTTTGTTGTAGTAGAAGAATAATGAGGATACATAGGTATTGCATATATTTCATCATAATTTTTTAGTTCTTGGATTATATCTTTTGAAAAAGGAGGAGTATATCTCATTACATAAAATACTCCATCTTTTGTTTTTCTCTTTAATCTTCTTATTAATCTTTTTGTATTACCTACTATTGGAGAAACTCCTCCTAACATTTTATAATTATTTGTTGCTTCTTTTAATCTTTTTTTTCTAATAATATATCCTATTAAACTTCTTATAGGTTGTGGTGCACCTATAATATATTTATCATTAAACATATTTTTTAAAAACACATCTACTTCATTTAAATTATTTGGACCACCCATATTCATCAAAACCATTGCTCTTTTCATAATTTTAACCTTTTTCTTTTATTATATCTAATATATATATATATTTAATCTAAAAAAAAAGAGAGATAGAAAAACTACCTCTCTTTTTTATTTACTTCTTTTAGTTTTTTATTTAATGTACTATTCCTAATATTTCATATTGTAAATACCAAACAGCTATTGATACAAAATATCCTATAACTATTGTCCAAGCATATTTCATATGAGAACCAAATGTATAAATACCATGTAATTTACCCATAACTCCTACACCAGCAGCACTACCAAATGATATCATAGAACCACCTATTCCTGCTGTTAATGTAACTAACATCCATTGATCAAGCCCCATAACTGGATTTGCTTTTAATACTGCACTCATAACAGGAATATTATCTACTATTGCAGATAAGAAACCTACTCCAATATTAGACAAAGTTGGTCCTAATACACTAGGATTATATACTTGTGCTGCTAATGCTAACCAACCTATAAAATATAAAGCACCAACCGCTGCTAATATACCAAAGAAGAATAATAATGTATTAGTTTCTATTTTTGATATTGAATTAAAAATATTAAAATGGTCTTTTCCATATGTTAATTTTAATTTATATGAGTAAACTTTCAATAATGCTAATCCAAACATCATTCCCCACATTGCAGGTAAATGTAAAACTTGATGAGAAATCACTGCTGTTGCAATTGTTATAACACCTAATGCCATAACAATTTTAGAACCTTCTGCCATTTTAGGTTCTATTTCTTTTGATAAGTCAACTTCTGGTGTTGTATTTGGAACAAATCTTGATAATAAGAATGCTGTTACAATATAACCTATTATTGCTGCTGGGAACAAATACATAAAGTCAGTAAATGTACCTTTACCTGCTGTCCATGCCATTAATGTTGTTATATCTCCAAAAGGTGACCAAGCACCACCTGCATTTGCTGCAACTACAATATTAATTGCACCTGGAACTAAAAAGTCTTTTCTTTTTCTTTCTATTGTAATTAATACTGTTGCTAAAATTAAGGCTGTTGTTAAATTATCTGCAATAGGTGATAAGAAAAATGCAATGAAACCTGTTACCCAAAATAATTTTCTATAAGTATAACCTTTTGTTATTAACTTATATTTTAATTTATCAAATACATTCATATGTATTAGTGACTCTATATATGTCATTGCAACAAATAAGAAAAAGAATATTCCTGAAATTTCTAAAATTAAGTGATTTACTTCATTATTTACTAAATCTAAATTTAATCCATTTAAAGCATAATAAATTGCAATAAGCATAAACATAAAAGTACCAATAAACAATGCAGGTTTTGCTTTATCTATTGAATATTTTTCTTCCGCTGCAACAAAATAATATCCTATTGCAAAAATAAGTAAACTTGACATTCCTAACCATGTCATAGTTAAATCTGGGGTTTCTATATTTGTATTATTTGTACTTGCAAATAAAAAAACAGAAGATAGAAACAATCCTATGAATATTTTAAACATTTTTTCTCCATTTATAATATGTATATTCCATTATAATTAAAAAAATAGAAAAATATACTCTTTTACTTTAAATTGTGTGAATTGTAAATATATTAGGTTTATCTTCTGTTACATATATTAAATTATCATAAAATACATATTCTTTATTTTTATTATATTTTTTATAATAATCTTCTTCTGAAATTAAAACAACTGATAAATTAGTATTATTTTTATGTAATTCTATTAATTGATTTTTTCTTTTTTTATTTTCTTTTGTTTTTGGTAATAAATATTTATATTTTATTCCTTTTTCTAAATTATTAGCAACAGTTTTCATTATAGTAGTTTCTAATAGATCATTTTTTAAATCTGGTGAATATATTATGATTTCTTCTGTTCTTTCTTCTAATATTGCTAATTCTTTTACATTTACTGTTAATCCATCTAACATTCTAGTGTTAACTCCAAATTCTAATACTTCTACTTTCCAAATCTCTATTAAATCTTTTTTAAATAAACCAAAATCTTTTCTTAATTCTGACATTTGACATTCTTTATAATCATCTACATTTATTTTAGATAGGTTTTTTTTCAAATTATGACCTAATCTTACATACATTGCAAAAATTGGATAATATTTTAGTGGAAATTTAAAATATTTATTATAAAAAATCCATTGTTAAAGAAAAACAATATAAATGGACTTCTTGGGGTGGTTTTGTTGGAAAAAGAAAACTTAAAACTGATTTTTTCTCAACATAACCTAAAATGAAAAAAGCCTTTGTATTTCATATTATGGAAAAAGTCTGTTAAAGTTTCTATTTATTAATACACTTTTATTATTTTATGTACTTCTGAATTAAGAACTAAATTAGTTTATATTACTTTAATGGAAATGGGTTATAATGATATATTGATTTTAACAGGTGGTATGAAAAAATGGGAAAAAGATTGTCTTTCTACTTTAAGTATAAAACCTAACAATAGTTTATTTGATAATATTAAAAAACCAAAAATAGGTTGTGGTGAATAACCACCACCTATTTTTTAGAATCCAACAATTTCTTAAGTAAATATTTTCTCAAACTTTTCATCTTCTATTGTCATATAAATATATTCTATTTTATGTTCTTCAATAAAATTTCTTAATTCTTCTGATTTTACATATTTTTACTTTTTAACATTTTTTGATGTTTCTAAATCAGGAATATACAACCTTTTTTATATTTTATATTTAATTTTATAAAGGTTAAAACATTATTGATAATTTATTTAATTAAACCTAATTTCTTCTCTTTTTTGTAAATTTATCCATTTTTCATCCACTCTTTTTTGCCATTCCTGAATTATATGTTCATTCTCTGGTTTAAATAAGTGTTTAAACCTTGGTTGAATACCTAAATAATCTCTTACAGGAATAACATTTTTTGGTCTATATGTTATGTTTAATTCATGCCCATCTATTATTTCATATAATGGGAATACTAAACTATCCACTGCTAAGTCTCCAACTTCAATTGTTTGATTTGGAGCAAACTTCCATTCAGTTGTACAAGGAGACATTGCATTAATAAACACTGGACCTTCTACTGCATAACCTTTTTGAATTTTTTTTACCATGTCTTTCCATTTATTTGGAGCTACTTGTGCAACATAAGGTGCACCATGAGCAGCCATAATTGAAATAATATCCTTTTTATTTCGTTTTTCACCATATGAAGTACTACCAGCTGGGGCTGTTGTTGTTGAAGAACCAATTGGTGTAGAAGAACTTCTTTGCCCTCCTGTATTTGCATAAACTTCATTATCTAAACATACATACATCATATTATGTCCTCTTTCAAAACAACCTGAAATCCATTGAAAACCAATATCATATGTAGCTCCATCTCCTCCAAAAGCTACAAACTTTGGATCTGGTTCTTTTGTATCAATTCTTCCTTTTCTTTTTAATACTTTATACATTGTTTCTGCACCCGCTATTGCCGTTGAAGAATTTTCAAACCCTATATGTATCCAAGAACAATCCCATGAAGTATGAGGATAAATTGCTGTACAAACTTCTAAACAACCAGTTGAAGCAGAAATAACTAAATTGTCATTTGTTGCATTCAACACTTCTCTTACAATAATTGAGTGTGCACAACCTGGACAAAGTAAATGAGAACCTTCAAATCTTTCAGCTGCTGTTGAAAATGTTTTAAGATTTTTTATTTCTTTTTGATTATTTTTTAAATTATTATTCATTATTTTCCCCTTTCATTTCATAAAAACTCAATTCAGGTCCTCTAACACCTACAAACTTTTGAATTTTCATTTTTTGATTTGTATTTTTTATTTGATTATTTAAGTCTTTAAATATTTCTTTTAATCCAGAAACAGTCATATCTCTTCCACCTAAACCATAAATTATATTAGTTATAATAGGTCTATTTTTTGTATTAAATAATGATCCACAAGTTTCATTATATAAAGTACCCACTGTACCACCAGGAGCACTTCTATCCATACAAGCTATTGCTTTGACATTATTTAACTCTTCTGCTAATTCTTCTAATGGGAAAGGTCTAAATAACCTAGGTGCAACTACTCCTGCTTTGATTCCTTCTTTTTCTCTAATTTCATCAATTACAACTTTTGCTGTTTCAAATGTAGAACCTAAACAAATTATTGCTATTTCTGCATCTTCCATACCATAACTTTCTACAAGATTATATTCTCTACCAGTTAATTCTTTATATTCTTTAAAAATCTCTTTAATAATATTTTTAGAACCCATTAAAGCTGAATGTTGTTTTGTTTTATGTTCAAAATGCCAATCTTGTTCTGTTTGTACACCATGTGTAACTGGTTTTTCAAAATTTAATAATGCATTTATTTGTAAATATTCTCCTACAAATTTTGCTGCAATTTCATCTGTTAATGGTTTAACATTTTGTGCAGTATGAGAAGTCATAAAACCATCTTGATTTGATATCACTGGTAATCTCACTTGTGGATGTTCTGATATTTTAAATGACATTAAAGTAATATCATATGCTTCTTGTGGTGAAAAAGCATCTATTGATATCCAACCACTATCTCTTGTTAGGTATAAATCTGAATGGTCTCCATTAACATTTAAAGGGGAAGCTAATGCTCTATTAACTAAACATAACACAATAGGTATTCTCATACCACTTGCTTGATATAAAGTTTCAATCATTAATGCCAACCCTTGTGAAGAAGTAGCAGTAGCAACCCTACCTCCTGCTGCGCCTGCACCAATACAACCTGACATTGCTGCATGTTCTGATTCAGTCATAATTACTTCACCATCAATATACCCATTAGCATGAAACATTGCATAATTTTCTACAGTTGCTGTTGAAGGTGTAATAGGATATGCAGCAACTACGTCTACTTCTGCTTGCCTAAATGCTTGTGCATTTGCCATATTCCCATCCCAAACTTCTACTTTATTTAGTTCTATTTTTTTATTATTCATTTATTCACCTTTTTTCTTTTTTTCTGGCCATTGAGATAATGCTTCTTCAACTGTCACATATTCATTAAACATTAAAAGTGATTTTGGATTTGTAGGACATACACTTACACATAAACCACAACCCTTACAATGTTCATAATCAACACCTCTCATTTCTTTATTTCTAGCAATGATAGAAGTATCTGGACAAAATACCCAACAATTTTGACAATCAATACAAGTTTCACTATTCCATACAGGTTTAATAACTCTCCAATCACCAACACTCATACTTTTGGAACTTGTTTCACTATATTGTCTTTCTTCTGGTTGAATATTAGATAAATTGTTTTCTACTATTCCATCAAAACTATTTAATGCAGCCCCTGGAACTAATTCATCCCAACCCATTTCACTAATTGGTTTCTTTTCCATGTTTTTCCTTTTTATTTTACTTCTTCATAAGCTCTTTTTATTGCTTTCATATTTGCTTCTATTATATTTTGAGGTAATTTTTTTAATACTTTTTTCATTTTATTTTGAAAATTTTCTAATTCAAACATACCACTTATTTTTATAAAAGCACCTAACATTGGAGTGTTTGGAATTGCTTTACCAATAGTATCTCTTGATATTTGTAAGCTATCTAAAGTAAATACTCTTTCTGATATATTTTGTAATTCTGGTATTAGACTTATTAAATCTTCTTTTTCTAAATGAGTAGTTATGATATATTTTGTTGTTTCTTTTCCATTTAGAGTAAAATCATCTGTAAAAGCCAAACCAGGATCTAGAATAAATACATAATCTGGTCTCATGTATTTTTCATGATTTAAAATTGGTTTATTGTCTATTCTATTATATGCTGTCATTGAAGCACCTCTTTTTGCAGAACCATAAAAAGCAAATGCTTGTACTTCTTTACCTGATTCAGCAACAATAGAACCAAGACCCTTTGCACCAGTTACTGCTCCTTGACCTGCTCTTGAATGCCATCTTATTTCTAACATTTTTTCCCTTTAAACTTAAATTTAACTTAAAAAAATTAAGTACTTATAAATATTATAGTTTATTTTAGTTTAAAATAAACTTAAAGTTTTTTAAAGTTGTTAAAAAGTAATTTTAATATAATTAAAATGTTTCTTTTTGTAATTGTTTTATTTTAATATTTTTTTTTATATTTATGGTATCATATAAGAAAAAGGATTTTAAATGAGAAATTTATTTTATTTTTTCTTTGTTGTTTTATTATCAACAAATGTTTATGCAAATACAAATAAAAATACCATTTCTTGGGAAAAATATATTGAAAAAAAAACTAAAAATATTACTATTCCAACTATGGAACCATTATATTTAAAACAATTAATAGATGGTACTTTGGTTCAAAATTATATTTTATTAGATATAAGAGAACCTAATGAAATTAATAATGAAAATACTATTCCAAAAATTGATAAAGTAACTATTCCAAGAGGACTATTGGAGTTTAAGATTAAAAAATATAATAAAGACTTATATAACAAAAAAATTATTATTTTATGTACTTCTGGATTAAGATCTAAATTAGCTTATATTACTTTAATGGAAATGGGTTATAATGATATATTGATTTTAACAGGTGGTATGAAAAAATGGGAAAAAGATTGTCTTCCTACTTTAAGTGTAGAACCTAACAATAGTTTATTTGATAATATTAAAAAACCAAAAATAGGTTGTGGTGAATAACCACCACCTATTTATTAGAATCCAACCATTTCTTTTTTAATAGATCATCAAACTTTTCATCTTCTATTGGCATATAAATATATTCTATTTTATGTTCTTCAATAAAATTTCTTAATTCTTCTGAGTTTACATGTTCATATTTGCTTGTATAAACAATTTTTTTAATCCCTGCTGCTATTAAGTTTTTAGTACATTGGTCACAAGGTTCTAATGTTACATAAATTGTTCCACCTTCAATACTAATACCTTTTCTAGCGGCCCAAATTAAAGCATTCATTTCTGCATGTATTTCATATTTATGAGACCAAATATGATGGTCTTTTGACCATTCTTCAAATAATTCATCGCAATTAATATGTCCTTTTGGAGAACCATTATATCCTGTTGAAATTATTCTACCTTCTTTTTCTATTACTGCACCAACTCTTTTTGATACACATTTTGAAGCAGTTGCAATTTCTGCTGCAATATGAATAAAGTTTTTATCTTCTAACATTCTTTCTCTTCTTTTTTGAATTTTGATTTATTTTGATAATACATTTGATTTAAAGTATCTTTAAAATGTATCTCTTCCAAAATTTGTTTAAATCTTTTTTTAATATATTTAAAGGGTTGTTCCATATTTTCAACATTATTTAAAAAATTTTTACTTTTTAACATTTTTGCTGTTTCTAAATCTGGAATATAAATACTTATTTGATTATCTCTATAATTATTTTTTTTGAATATACAACCTTTTAAACCTATTATTAATTTTTGTGTAATTATTTCTATCATTTGATTTTCAAAATTATTTCTAATTTCTCTTTTTAAACTTTCTAATTCTTCTTCTCTCCCCATTGCTTTTGTTGTTAAATCTAATGAAAAATATTTACTATCAGACTCTCTATCCCAACTTGATTGAATAATATATGGTATATTTTTATCAATAAATTTAGAAATTTTATTAGAAACCTTATCTATTACCCAACTTTCTAATGAAGCAAGAGAACCATATCTTATTTGTTTATTTTCTATAAATCTAAACCAAGTATCATATAAAAATAATTTATCATATTTTTTTCCATATCTTTTTTGAAGTTCTTTTTTATTTTTTATTTTTTCTTCTCTTGTATATTTACCATCTCTTTTAGATATTTCTACTAAACTTTTATAATGTTCTTTTTTTTGAAAATTATAATGTTCCTCTGTAAAGTCAGCTAAGTTTTCATAATCATATAGTTCTTCTGGTTTATGTCCCAATTCTGTTATCACAAAATATCTTTCTTCTTTTAGATGTTTTCTTTTTTTTAGTTTTAAGTAATTTAATTTATCTAATTCTTTTTTTGATAATTTATCCTTATATTTTGAAACTTTTTTTTTAATTTCTTCTAATTTTTCTTTGTTTTCTATATAATCTTCTTTTATACCATATTTTTTTTCTATTTTTCTCTTTAACTTTGGTAAATTATTTAATAAGAAAAATAATTCTTTATTCTTTATTTTAAACTCTTCCATTTTACCTCCAATTTATGTGTTTTTATCTATTTGATACATTATATCATTTTTAAAACAAAAAAAACACATAGTTTAATTTTATTTTAATTTTCTTTATGATAAAATATATATAATATAATAAAAAAGAGTAAAAAATGACATATAAAACACATCAAATGACAGCTTTAGCTATCACAGCAGGATTATTGAACTTAGGATTTGAACCTATGAATTTTACAAATCTTTATGAACCTGCTTTAAAACAATATCAAGAATTAGGTAATAAAATACCTTTATTTACTATGGAAATAGTACCTATATTTATTCTTATAATTGTTTCTTTTGGTGCTTTATTACCTGATTTGGATCATCCTCAATCATATATTAGTAAAAGATTAAGACCTATTTCTTTTTTTGTTTCTTTTTTAACACATAGAGGACCTACACATAGAGTTGATTATAATATTTTATTTTTTGGTGGAATATCTTTTATTTTATTATTTTTAAATTATCATATTGCTTCATATATTGTTTTCTGGTTAGGTATTGGTAGTTTATTACATATTTTTGGTGATATGCATACTAAAAGTGGTGTTAAAATCTTTGGTGGTAAAAAATCATTTCATGTTTTACCAAAAATTTTAATTTTTAGAACTAATAGTGGTGGGGAAAATCTTTGGTTATTTTTATATACTGTGATATTTATTGTTTTAATGTTAAATTTATATGGTTTTTTAAACTTAGAAAACTTAACAAAAATATTTAATTAATTTTAACTCTTAAAAATAAACACAGTTATTTTAATTAATAAAGTACCTTCCTTAAGGAAGGATATTAATTACTTATTAAAGTTGTTGGTTCTACATTTAATAATTTTTTTATTCCACAACTTCCACAAATAGAATAGTCTCTAATTTCATAATTTTCAATTTCTGAAAAATAATCAACTTTTTCTCCACATTCACATTTATCAGTATTATCAAAATAAAATAATAAATATATTATTATTCCCACTATTGATATATAACCTAAAATAAAATACAAGTATATCATATTTTTCTCCTTTGATATATTATATCTTAAAAAAAAATTCTTTTATATATATTTATTTTTTTTAAAAAAAACTTTTTTTGACATAATATGTCCAAATAAAATATTATAATTTTTTCATACAAGTTCAAAGAATGGTTACTTCAATTTAATTATGGAACAAATTACTTTTCTTATTTACTTGTATATAAGATAAATACAAATGATAATTTCAAAAGTTGGTTACTTCAATTAATTAGATAAATGGTAAAATACCTTCTTTACTTACTTATCATTTATATTTATCTATTTAAAATACTAAAGGATTTCAAATGACAAAATTTTTAGACTTACAAAAAAAATATTATGGTATGACAGGAAAAATTTTAACTAATGTTTTTTTATCTAAAAATGATTTAGTTTCACAAAAAAAATATTATGGTATGACAGGAAAAATTTTAACTAATGTTTTTTTATCTAAAAATGATTTAGTTTCACAAAAAAAAGTTATTAAATTTTTACTCACTTTAAATAAATTTGGTTATTCAATTAAAAATGTTGAAGATATATTTCAACTATCAAAAACTTCTTTTGAAACTTTTAAAAATGAAATATTTGATTTATTTGATTCTTTTAGATTAGAAGGTTTTATATTTAGAGATAATTTTGCTCAAACAGAAAAACTAGTTTCTTATACAGAAGAAGATTGGAAAGCAATGTTTGCACAATATTCTTTAACTTATGGAAATACTTCTTTATACAAAAGTATTTTTCATGAAGAACCATTAAATATTTTAAATAAATATATTGATAATACCTCTAATATTATTACTTCTATAAAAACTAATAACAAAGAAATTACTATTTTATTTGATTTAGAAAATGATATTAAAAATATTATTTCTGATTTATTTTCTTCAAAAGTTGTTTTAAGACAAGAACAATTATCTATTTTAGAAGATATTTCTCTTGATTTAATTGAAAAAGTATATATAAATGATTTTAATTCTACTTTAACAATTAAAGATACTGAAATTATTGTTATTAAAAAAATAATTAATTCTGGAAGAATAATTAAACCTGAAATGTTTAAAGATATGGACCAAATAGTAAGAACTATATATAATATCTATTCTTTTGAGAAAAAAACTAATAAACCATATTTAGAAGTATTTCCTTTAAATACAACTATAAATAATACAATTTTAAAAGAAGTATATATAAATATTCCTACTAAAATGAAAAAAGTATTTACAAAAGCAATAAACAATTCTTCAAATGAAGATTATATTGTTGAAAAAATGTTTAAATATTATGATTTTTGGAAAAATATTTTATTAGCCATTAAATGGGAAAGTGAAGATAAAACTAAAATAAAATATCCAACTTTTTTCTCTATTAAAGAAAAATTATATTTAAATAATAGAAAAAACACTTTTAATGGAAGAATTGAAAATGCAAAAAAAAGAGGTAATTACAATTATGCCATTAAAGAATTATCAACTAATCCTGGTTTTTTAATGAGAAATTTATTAGAATATTTAAGATATATAAAAGGGACAACTATTGCTAAGAAAGCAAAAAGAATTAAATATACTAATCCAAATAGATTTAATAGATATACAGATGAACAATTATTTAATCATAAAGTAAAAGTAGCAGATTTAGTTGTAAAAGGTAGAACTAAAAGAAGTAAAAAAGACCAAATTAGAAGTGAAGTTGTTTTAAATGATGCTTCTAATTTCTTTAAATCAGAAGATTTTGTGTCTATTCTACAAAAAACAAATACAAAATTATTATGGCAAACATTAACATTATTAGAGGAAGAAAAATATTTAGTACCTCAAAATGAAAGATATATTAGTGCAACAAAAACATATGTTAAATATTCAAGAGAATTACCTGCATTAAATGTAGAATTAATAAAAATTGTTAAAAAACAAATTAATAAGGCAATTAAAAATATTAAAAAAGAAGAAAATAAATCTCTTGGTAAAGTTTTTTTAAGTGAAGATTTGAAAAATTATAATGTTGAATTCTCCGGTAGAACTTCTACTTCTTCTTCTTTTAGTGGAGAATATTTAACTCCAGGTAGTAAAATTGATATAAAACAATTTTTGGGACAAGATAAAATTATTAGATTAGGTATTGCTTGGAAAGGTGCTGAAAGCTGTGATATTGATCACTCTCTAAATCTTTTTGAAATACCAAAAACTATGGATCAAAAAAATTATTATTCATATGAGGATAAAAGTACACAAGTTTATTTTGGAAATCCTGAATTATCTTGTTCAGGAAATATAATCATTTCTTCAAGTGGTGATATTACTTCTTGTAATGATAAATTATTTTCTGTTGAATTTATAGATATTGATTTAGATAAAGCTTTAGAATATAATTTATCTAATATGTTTTCTAATGCTGTACAATTTAGTGGTAGAAATTTTGATAACTATGAAGTATATTGGTTTATGAATATTATTGATAAAAAAGATAGAGTTATTAGTGGTAGTAATATTGATATTCAATTAGATAAAATGGATTATGCTATTAGAATAAATGAAGGGACTAAAAACATGTTAGGATTTTATATTAATTTAAAAGATTTAAATATGGAAGTATTAAATATTTCTTTAAAAAATGATAATAATTACTCAACAGCTTCTTCTTGTGATGAAGAATTTAGAAAAATTATTTCTAATAGACAAAATTTATTACAATTAGACAAAGCCTTATTAAATGTAATTAAAAAATCTCAATTTGTTTCTTCTATTGAGGAAGCAAATATTGTTATATCTTCTAAATATCCAGAATATATGAACAAAGATATTATTTACTTAACTCCTGGAAAAGAATTAGAAAAAATAAATAATATTATTTTTTGATTTTTTATAAAAAATACTATTTTAAGGTATTTTTTATTTTTAAATGACTTTTTTTCTATTTATTTATTGTAGAATTACAACCTATAACAAATAAATTAAATATAGGAGTTACCGATGGTAGATAAAATTAAAGAAGTAGTTGCAGAACAATTAGATTGTGATATCTTAGATATTAATGAAGACTCAAGTTTTACTTCTGATTTAGGTGCAGATTCTTTGGATGTTGTTGAATTAGTTATGTCATTAGAAGAAAATTTTGATTGTGAAATCTCTGATGAAGAAGCTGAGAAAATTGTTACTTTTGGTGACGCTGTTAAAATGATTGATAGTAAACAATAATAGTAAAGTTAATAATAACTTTACTTAAAAAGAGTCTTTATTAATTGGAATTTTTATTCTTAATTTAATTAAGTCTCTTAAAATATCTTTTGGTGTTTTTGATTTCACCACTTCCATTTGAAAATCATTTTTTTCTTTATTTATTAATACATTTAATTCTAATAATTCTTTATCATTTAAAATTTTTAATTTTTTTTCTTTTATAAAAGGTAGATATACTATAGAATTTGATAATACTATTTTTATCATTTCAAAACTAGGGTTTTCAATATATTTTATATTATATGGTGTTTTTGTTAGTGTTTCTAATACAATTTTTTCAGAAGGTTTATATGTAAACTGCATTAATCCGGGTCTTTCATTAAAATATTTTGATGTTTCTTTTTCTTCATTTTTATAAAAATTATTTAATTTTTTATAAATTTTATATAATTCTTTTTCAATATGTTTTATACAAGTTGAAAGTTTTCTAAATTCTTTTTTTTCATCTATATTAAAAGTATCATTGTAAGAATTATCTATATACAAAACCGGACTTCCTTTATAATCATCAACAACAATTTTAAATTCTTCTCCTTTTACAATAGTTATTAAACTTCCAACTCCATTATCATAGATTTCTTTTGCAGTATAATCTCTATCAATATACATAAAAAAAGTCCTTTTTATTTTATTTTAACAAAAAAAAACTTTTTTTAAGCTTAACTATATTGTTTTTATTTTGTCTTTTTTTGTTTGTTTTGTTTTTTTAAATACTTCTACTAATATTTTTTTCATTTCTATTTTTCCATTGTCTAATCCATTTTTTTCTTTTGATAATAAATAAGTATTTTCAAAAAATGGTTTTGTTTTATTGTCTTCTGCTATTTCATTATTTTCAAAATCTATTTTTGTATTTCTTGGATATATTTTTACATTTAATCCTTTTTCCATTTTGTTATCCTCCATATGTATAATATTTCCTGATTGTTCTTCTCTAAAAGTTATTTCTTCTGAATATGAATTTATAATTCTTTTACTATTATGATTTTGTAAATTTAAAAAATAAGAACCTTTTTCTACTTGAATTCTTTGACTTATATATCTAAAAATTATTTTAATATCTTCATTTGTCAATGTCTTTATATTAGTTCTTATTTTTTTTGCTAATTCTTCTTGTGTTTTTAACAATTCCAATAATACTTTGGATATTTTTGGATTATCATTTTTAATAATATTACTTAATACTTCTATACCTTTTTCTTTACTTGTAATTAGTTCATTAGAAAAGTTTTTTAATACATATATATCTTTTTCCATTTTTTGCTTTTCACTTATTTTTTCTATAAATTCATTGGTACTTATACCTTCTATTTCACTTTCTAATATAAAAGATATATTATCTTTATTTTGTCTAGGAATTAATCCTTTATTTAACAATTCTTTAACCGATGACCTAGTTAATGATAATGATCTCATATTATTTTGAATTGTAGCAAAATTAGATTTTTCATCAAAATATTGTGTTTCATTATATGTAGTAGAATAATGTTTTCCTGGTTCAAAAATCAAATTGTACTTTTTTTTCATTTTTATACCTTATTTTTATATATTATAAAATAAATAAAAAAGATTTTTTTTACTTCTATGAATTAACTTAAACTCTTCTATATAATTTGTAATTTTTTGTTTTATGAATGTCAAACAAGAAAACACCTTCTTTTAGGTAGGTGTTACTTAATTGTTTCTAATTAACTCAAAAAAAAATTTATTTTCTTTTCTTTTTTTTCTATTTTATTATTTTTCTTTTTTATATTTTATAATTTAGTTAATTAGACTATATTATTAAAAAGGATTTAATTTGTATGAGGAAATAAAAAGTCTTTATTCTAAAAACATAGGTAGATTAGCATATAAAAATGATAGTTCTTTATTTTCTAATGGTTCTAAATATTCTACAATTAAAGATATTGTAAGACACCCTGAAAAAAAAGATAGATATGCTTTTTCTTTTGAAGAAGTTGAAGATATTATTGAGATATCTGAATGTAAACTAAAATAATTAGATTTAATTATTTTATTATGTTCTTATAAAAACATAATATAAATTGGAAAATTAATATTTTCCCAATTTATTTATAATCTAAATACTCCAAATCTATACCTATCATTTTTTTGATTTTTTCTTCAAATACTCTACTTGGTATAAGATTTTTTAACAAATACACTTCTCTATAAAATATTGATAATTTGTATGTGTGTTTTTTGTTTTTTGCATTTATTAAGTCTTCTTCTTCTAATTTATTTTTTTCTTTTTTTATTAAATATTTAAAAAAATCATATAAACTCACTTCTTTTAAAATTGTTTTAATAAATTCATTATCATCATAATTAAATTTATAAATGTTTTCTAAATAAAAATCTTTTATTTTTTCTTCTTCTATTTTTCTCTCTATTTTTTCATTTGTATCAATAACACATACAAAATACATATTATTTCTTTTTAAATAATCTTTTGATATTATTTTTTTGATTTTTATTTTTTTGCTTTTTTCAAAAGATACATTTGGAAAATTTTTACTAAAAAAATTCTCAAATTTTTTCTTTGAGTTTAATAAATTTACTTTGTATTCAAGAAGAAAAATATATTCTTTACTATCTTTTAACTGGTTATCAACTGATATTTCAAATGAAATATCTTTAATCTTTTGTAATTCTTCTTTTAAATCTTTTAAAATATATTCTATTTGTGAACCTATACCCAATAATATATTATTATTATCTATTTCATTTGTTTTTTCTATTTTTGTTATTCCATAGTATGAGTTATAATTAATTAAACTATTGAGTTTTATTTTCAAATATTTAACCTTTTTATGATTTTTTTTTACATTATAGTAAATTTTTTTTTCTTTTACAGTATAATTTTATCAGTAAAAAATTAGGATTTAGATATGTATGAAATTGAGAGAAAATTTTTAGTAAATACTGAAAAACTTCCAAATAAATGGGATAAGGTTGAAAAAATAAAACAAACATATATTTTTTCAGAAGATAAAGGTAATATGAGGATAAGACAAAAAGGTGATGATTATATCTTAACTATTAAATTAAAAGATATTGGTATTAAGATTATTGAAATTGAAAAAAGATTATCAAAAGAAGAATTTGATTTATTATGGTCTAAAACAACTCATAAAATCTCTAAAACTAGAAAAATCATTGATAGATGGGAAGTTGATTTTTTTCATAATTTAAATAAACCTTTTGATGATTTAGTTCTTGCTGAAATTGAATTAAATGAGGAAAATGAAGATTTTGAACTTCCTAGTTGGATTATAGAAGAAGTAACTCACAAAGACATGTATTTTAATGCCAATTTAATTAAATGGTCAAAATAAACTATTTTTTAGTTTTATTAACTTATAATTAAAATAAAAAAGGTTTAGAAATGACTAAAAAAAATAAATCTAATATAAAAGAAAGAGATTATACTAATTTATCTTGGGAAGAATTAACAGAAGAAGAACAAAAAAGGTTTAAAGTTAGATATACTATATTAAAATTAACTGAAATTTTAACTATTGCTACTATTGGATTTTGTATTTATTGGTTTTATATATATTAAAATTTATAAATCAAAGTATAATATTAAAAAAGGATTTAATATGCTACATTTTGGTTTATGTTGTTTATTCTCAAAAGAACCTATCAAAATAACTACTTATAAAAAGAAAAATTTACAACTATTACCTATTGAAGAACAAAAGAAGAAAATAAAAGATGTAGTTTATTCAAATATTGAAAATACACAAAAAGCAATAGATTATTGTTTTAGAAACAATATTCAAACATATAGAGTTAGTTCGGATATTGTTCCTCACTTTGATTACATTTCAACTATTTTAACAAAAGAAGAAATAAATGATTTTTGGGATAAATTAAAAAAAATTGATACAAAAGGATTAATACTTTCTACACACCCAGGTCAATTTGTTAATTTAGGTTCTCCAAAAGAAAGTGTTATTAAAAGTTCATTAGAAGAATTAGTTTATCATAAATACATTGTGGATAGTTTAGGGTTTTATGAAATAAATATTCATTTAGGTGGTACTTATGGAAATAAAGAAGAAACAAAAAAAAGATTTATTCAAACTGTTGAAAACAATGAATGGTTAAAAGATTATTTAACTATTGAAAATGATGAACTTAATTTTTCTATTAAAGACACATTAGAAGTATGTAATACCTTAAATATTCCTTGTACTTATGATTTACACCATGACAACTGTAATAGATTAAAAGAAACTAATGAAGTAGAACAAGTATATTATTTTGAAGAGTGTAAAAAAACTTGGTTAAATAAAGGTTATAATTTTATGAGAATGCATATTTCTTCACCAAGGGAAGGTTATATAAGTGCTTCTAAAAGTAGAGCTCATTCAGATTATATTGATAAAAATGATTTTCCTTTATGGTTATTAGAAAAAAGTAGAGATTTTGAAATATGTTTAGATATTGAGGCGAAAAAAAAGGAAGAAGCTATTTTTAAATTATTAGAAGATTTGAAATAACTTAAAGTTATTTCTTCTCTTGTAGGTTTTGATAAATTTCTATTTTATTAGTATTAATTTTTGCAACTTCTGCTGCTGAAAAACTTTCTTGAAATAATTCTTTAAAAGTTTTTTGATCTTTCTGTATTGTTACTCCTACATACATATCTAAATGTTTTTTCATTTCTTTATAATCTACACCTTCTTTATATAATTCATTCTGAATACTGTTAATTATTTTATTTACTTCTTTTATTTGATTTTTTTGACTTTGTACTTGAAATATTAATATATTATTATAAGTATCTTTTATTATATATATTTTATATTTTGAGAATATTTTATTTAAAACTTTATATATACTTTTATACATTTCTATTTGTTCTATTTCTGTATAACTATTTATAAAATTTTTATAATCTATAAAATTTAAAGTATATATATTTAATTTTGTTTTATTTTTGAATATAACTTCTTCTATATATTTTATAAAATTAGTTTGATATATATTTAATATATTTGTTGTGTATTTTTTTATATCTTTTAGATTTTTTATTGTATATCTTTGTTTTACTATTATTAATATTAATAATATAGAAAATAATAATAATATTTTTGACATATCATTTAAATTATTTATTATTTCTATAAAATTAGATTGATTAATGTCTTTATATGAATTTATTTTACTTTCCATTATTTCCCTTTATTTTTATATATTCTTCTTTATCAATTTTTTCTAACATAGAAAGTAAAAAATAATATTCATTTTTTTTATTTTGAGTTAATTCTAAAATATCATTTGAAGAATCTAACCAAATTATATCATCATTAAAAAAATGTTTGATGTATTTTGATTTAAAAATATCCATATCTTTTATTTTATATATTTCTTCAATAGGACATAAATATATAGTTAATTCTTCTAATTTATTTATTATTTTATTTAGTATATCTTCATACCTTTTTTCTTTTCCATCTTTATCAATAACCCTTATATTATTATTAATAAATAATATTTCTGTCATATCAATAACTATACCACTAAATAGATTATCTTTATCTTCATAACCTATCTGTAAATAATTTATTTTATTTGAAGAATATTCAACATTTATATTTAACATCATTTTCCTTTTAAAATTTTAATCCTAGTCCAACAGATGCACCTTGTGTTTCAAATTCAGTTTTTTCTACATTAGAAACCTTTTTGAATACACTAACATCAAAAGAAGTATTTTCTGTTATTTTATTACTCATTTTTAATTTTTTATAATCATATGTATTATCTTCATTTTTTGACATATCAAACTCATGTTCATAAGTAAAAGTAGTCATATCTCCAATAGTACTTTTAATATTATAACCTAATGTTATATATTTTTGTTTTTGTACAAATGAAGCACTTCCAGGGTGTAATTCACCTTCTTCATTATAAAATGCTTGTGTTAAGTCTCCTGTTTCAGGGTCTATATATCCTTGCATTGCATTATTTGTAAAAGTTGTTTTATTTGTTATTGAATTATAACCAACACTCCCACCTATATCTAAATTAAATGTTTTTTTTGTTCTATTATCTAATTTTAAAAAATCATTTACATTTATACTATTGTCAAATTTAACTTGATATTCTTCATAGTCAATACCTATTGTTGGTTGAATATCATTTTGTTCTTGATCTTTCCAAACCTTATACTGAAATGTATCATATTTTAGTAAATCTGAGGTATCTGAAAATTGACTTTTCATTGTGTTTCTTTTTACTGAGATAGTAGGAAAATATTTATTAAATTTAGGATCTATTTTTATATTTATATCATCAGAAGAAGTAGTTTTTTGATCTAATGTCTTAAATCTACTTTCTTCATAAGGAATATTTCCTCTTTGTCCACTTTTAAAATAGAAATTTGTATTTATTGTTGCAAAGTTGTAATCATAGTTTAATTCTATATCAAATAAATCATTAGAAAAATTTTTTTTAGTGTCAACTAATATTTCTGCATTAATGACACTAAAACATAATAAACTTGATAAGAATATTTTATTTTTTCTCATCTTTTATACCTAATGCTCCTATTAATTCTGTATACTTTTCTTTATTATTAGCTTTCATTATTTCTAATGTATTTAAGAAATCATTATAAATTAATAGTGTTCTTGTATTATATTGTTCTGCTGGGAACTCCCAATTTTCTTCTTTTCTAAATTGATTTTTAATGAATTTTTCTTTTAATAAAACTTCTGTATCTTGTTTAACAAAATTTTCTTTCATTTTTTCTGGATTAGTGATTACAAATCTTTTGATATTTTTATCTAAAACAATAGAATAAGAATCAATTGCTGCACTAACTTCTTTAACTATTTCTGCATATTCTTCATTTTCTTTTAAATAACTTTCAATTGTATTCTCTTTGTTAAAAATTAATAAATCATTATCCCTAACATAAAATACCATATTATTAAAGATAACTAAACCTGAAAAATTACCTTCAACCTCTTTACCAACTTGTAAATAATTTACAACTCTAAATCTTTCTTCAATATATTTTTTTAACATTTTATTTCCTTTTTTGATTATATATTATTATACTTTTCAAATATTACATTTCCTATTTTTTTTTCTTCTTTTTGACTATTATCAGATAATTCCATTTCTGCTGCTATTTCTATTTCTCTAATCATTTTTTCTTGTTCACTTAGATTTTCTGGATTTTCAACTTCTTCATTAGAACCAAAGTCATTTTCTAACATTTCTAAGATTTTTTCATCTAAAGAATTTAAATCTTCTTTTGTTGAATTAACTTCTTCTTTTGTTGCTTTTGTATTTGTTTCAGTTGAATCTATTTTTATACCTATACTATCTAAAAAACTATTTCCATTCATTGATTTTCCTTTCTTTTTCTAATATCTTTTTATTTCTATACAATAAAGATGTCTTTTTTAATTCTTCTTGTTTATTTAATCTTTCTTCTAATTTCATAATTCTCTTTTGATATGTTTTCAATATTTCTATTATTTCTTTTGTTGTTTTTCTTTCTTGACTTATTTGTTTTTCTAGTTTTTTTATTTTTTCTATATCTTTTATTTTTTTAGTTAAGTTTGTTACTTTTTCATTTAGACTATTTTTTTCTTTTTGATTTTCTTTTATTTTTTTTACTTCATTTTCTAACATATTTATCTTTTTTTCATTTTTTTCTTCACTTTTTAAACTTATTTTAAATTGATTTATTATCTTTTTCATTAGGATTTCTACTTTTTCATCTTTTTCTTCTTTTTCTTTCCATTTTTGGATGTTTTTTATTTTTAAGTTTTCTATCTCTTCTATTTTTTTAGTTAAAAATAATATTTTTTCTTCTACGTTTTGTACTTTCATTTTTGAAACTAATTCTTCTATTTTTTTTATCTTTATCATCATTCCATTAGAAATATTCATATTTTTATTATCATTTTCTTTTATTTTTGTTTTTTTTCCTGCTTCTTTTTTGATTAATTCTATTTCTTTTTTGATTAATTCTAATTCTTTTTTATTTATTAAATTATTTGGTTCTTGATGTTCATTTGTTTTATAAGAAATCACTTTTTTATTAATAGTTTTTGTTAGTTTTTTTTCTAAGTTTTTAATAAAACTATCACTTTTATTTATTTTTTCTTCTAATAGATTTATTTTTTTTGAATTTTTATCTACTATTTTAATATTTTCATTTAAAGTCAATTTTGATAATTCTTCTGTTATTTTTTTTACTTCTTTTGTTTTATTTGTTATTTCCTTTTTTTGTTCTTTTAATTCTTTTTGAAAATTAGATATTTTTATTATTAATTCTTCATTATTTTTTGAACCATAAGTCTTTTCTTCTTCTAAATTATTTAAAACTTCTTTATTTATAAGTAATTTATCTAATAAAATTTCTATTTTTTTGTTTCTATTTTCCATTTGATTCATTTTTTTTATTAAACTTGTCTTTGTTTCTTTTAATTCTTTTAATACATCTTTTTTGGTTTTATTTAATTCAAGTTCTAAATTCTTATTTTCTTTTATTAAATTCTTTATTTCTTCTTTATTTTTATTTATATCTAATATTTCTTTTTTTATTTTTTCTACATCTAATTCAATTGTATCTTTTTTCATTGAATCTATTCTTTTTAATAATTTTTTTATCTCCGGTGTATCTAAACTTTGCAATATAACTTTTATTTTTTTTTTTTTTTTTTTCATTT